>VOFD01002838.1_pt1 | contig 108632 bp, 121 predicted proteins | sample 5384101 | NCBI WGS metagenome assembly VOFD01 (sample SAMN12384723, study PRJNA508395) | human gut metagenome | isolation source: healthy gut C | host: Homo sapiens
TGGTGACGTCGTCGATGTCCCACTTGATGCCGACCTTCTGACCGATGTACTTGCCGAGCTCGCTGTCGGAGTAGACCGTTCCGAACTTGTTGATGCCGTAGTTGTAGACCCGGGCCGTGTCCGCCTTCATGAGCAGCATCGCCGCGTATTCCCTGGGCGGTGCGGCCTTCTCGTAGCGGGGGCCGTTCTCGAACATCTCGATCGGAGTGACCCACTTCTCGCCCGCGTCCTTGAGGCCACGGTGTACCCGCGTGTGATACTTGGTTTCCTTCCAGGTCGTCCAGACCTCGAAGAACTCCTCCATCGTCAGCAGCTCGCCGCGCTCCAGCATCTTGTCGACGTCCTTCTGCCGTTTGGCGTAGGTCTTGGAGCCCGTCAGGGTGCCGGTGTAGGACTCGAACCAGCGGGAGAACTTGTCGCACACGGTTTTGAAGAACCGCTCGATCGGCTTGTCCCAGGGCTGGTAGGGGAGCGACCGGCCCACGTCCTCGATGCCGATGCTCTGGTAGAAGCCCACCGTCTCGGCGTCGAAGGAGAAGTCGATCTTCCGCTCCTTGCGGTTCTGCCCCGTCATCGTCTTCGCGGTGTAGTCCTTGCCGTTGTCGACGTGCAGGATGTGGGGGACGCCGCCCGGGTTGCTGTAGATCATCTTGACCAGCGACTCCTTCAAGGTCTGGGAGTTGGCGTCCACACACGCCACGTCGCCGATGATGCAGCGGCTCTTCATGTCCATCCAGGCGACCAGCTTCGGGCGGACGGCCTTGACCTTGCCGTTCGGTGCCGTCCACTGTACCCAGAAGTCGAAGGTGTGCTCGTCGCCCACGACGTACTCCATGACCTCGAGGCTCGTTGCGTCGCGGCGGGCCTTGACCATCTTCTTGTTCTTCCACTCCCTCGTCCCGTTGGCGGCGAGGTATCGGGCCGACTCCGCGCCCGGGGTGTCCATGAGGTACTTGATGTAGCGGGCGACGGTCTTAATGGAGGGGTAGCTCTCCCATCCGCGCCGCTCTGCCTCTTCCTCGAACCGCTCGTAGAGCATCTCGATCGTGCCCAGGTTGGCGGCGAAGCGGCGGTCGAACCAGATGTTCTCGATGAGGGCCTTCTGCTCCGGCGTCAGGCTCGGGAAGGTTCCCGTCTCCTTCGGCTTCCGGCACAAGGCCAGGGCTCGGAAGTAGTCCCGGTTCTGTCCGTCCTCCTTCTCCAGCTTGAGGGCCCAGGCGTTCGCCTCGAGGACGTTCTGGGTATAGCGGTAAAGGGTCTGCGGGCTCACGCCCAGGCCCAGGGCGAACCGCTCGGCGTAGGCCGTGCGGTCGGGGCCGTCGTAGTCGATAAAGTCCTGAACCCGTGCGGCCAGCTCGACCGCCTCGTAGAACCTCTTCTTGTTGCTCTCGATGTAGTGGTTGAGGTCGGCGTCCACATACCAGGGCGTCGCCTCTGCTGCTCTGCGGTCTATGATGACATCCCTCCCGTCTACCTTCTGCGCGGCCCGGTATCTCCGCCATGATGTCGGCGGCGGAGGCCATACGCTCGCGGCTCTCTTTGGCGTCATCTGTCGCGAGCGTCCAGAGGTCGAGGTATAGGTCACTCGGGAATACAGACCGCGTCAACCGCAATCCGAGGGAGCGGTTTTCTTCCTTCAAGCTGTCGACCAGACCGCCCAGCTCCTTGAGCCGCTTCTTTGCGTCATCCAGCTCTCGCCGGTTGTATGCGAGCTGCTGCTCGGCGGTCTCTGCGCGTTGCTTCATGCTGCAAGCGAAGTCGTCCTCGATGTTCTGCTCGGCGACATCAAAGCAGCCCTCAAATGCGGCGGCGATGTAGCTCTGCGGGCCCAGCTCTTCGACCATCTGCTTGATCTTGGAGAGGGTCTCGCGCTCCTGCTCCTTTGTGGCGGGGACGTCGGTGTCGTCAAGCTCCACGTCCGTGATCTCCCGGCCCTTGCTCGCGGCCTTGAAAACCTTCCGGGCCGCTGCTTCTGTCCGCTCGGTGATGTATGCGGTCTCTGTCTCGCCCTCGTCGACGATGTAGGTGATCTTGTATCTGTTCATGCTGCTGCTCCTTCCTGTTGAGGTCATCCGGCCAGCGGCGGGATGACGCGGATTGTGTTCGTGTTCTTGTGGAGAACAATGAGCTCTCCGTTCGGCTTCTGTCTGACGACCAGCCAGTTTTCCGGGGCGAGCCCCGCTTGTCCGAGCCTGATCTTCTGCTTTCTGGTCGGCTTCTTGCCGCGTCTCAATGAGATCGCCTCCCTTTCCCCTTTCCTTTTTTCTGGGGGTGTGATATGATTTAACTTGCTTTAGAATTAAATCTATCTATACTATACTCTCTCGAACGGAGAGATGTCAATACCTTTCCTCTTTTTGGAGAGAAAATGCTCTTTCATCTCTCGTTTTGGAGTGATTTGGAGGTTGTTTTATGTCTGAACTCGTCGACAGAATTGGGGCCACGATCAAAGAGAAGGGACTCACTTTTAACCGCGTCGAACATGATTGCGGTCTTGGAAATGGAACAATAAAGCGGTGGGGAGACCAGAGCCCGCGCCTGGACAAGCTGGTGCGCGTGTCTGAGTATCTCGATGTGTCGCTCGACTATCTCGTCTTCGGGACTCTCCATTCAGAGAACTCTCCGAACGGAGAAACTCCAGACCTTGAGGCGGTAAAGCTGGAGCAGGGCCTATCATGTGACGGGAGCCCACTCGACGAAGTGGAGGCAGACCTTGTCGCCATGTTTCGGCTCCTTCCGTCCAGCGAGAAAGAAGACCTATTTGACCTTGTTTACTTCAAATACAAAAAGCACGTTGAGAAAAAGATGGAGTCTATCTACTGGACGTATGCCGAAGGGAGCGGCGACGAAAAAAGCGGCCCTTCCCAGGGCCTTGATGCCCGGGATGGAACCGCCTGATTTTTTGTGCTGTTTTGATTTAGTTATAAATCGTTTTTCTGTCACTTTGGAATGTAGGTCGTGTTTGGGTCTCTAACCCCAGAAAAACCCGGGGAAAACGGCAAAGTGACACGGTTTTGAGGTTTTGCCAGGAATGTCACTTTGAACACGCCCCGGTTTGCCCCTGTTTTGAGTAGATGCCACGCACGCCTCGCACGGGCCACGCACGCCCACGTCCTCGCCGATCGGAGCCGAAAAGCCCGGTTTGTGGGCAAAATTTGCACGCTCTAACGCCTCGTTAGCACGCCTGACCCCCTTGCCATTCGCTGCCCCGTCTGCTATACTATCCTCAAGGGCTGCGAAGCTCGTCCTCTTGGGTCTGCTGCTGTGACTTCCGGGACGTCGCCGAGCGGCCCCCTCTTTGCAAATAACCCCGGAATGGCCGTTTTTACGCGGTTTTCCGGGGGTTTCTGCATCCTGCGGGTGTGTGTCGCGCCCGCCGCGCTGCCGCCGTTGTGGGCCGTTCCTGGGCCTCCTGGGCACGAAAAAAGGACGCCGACCGCCGCCGACGCCCATGATCTCAAGATTGTTGTTAAACTGCGGGCCGTTCCCGCCTCAAAAGTGCCGTTTCCCGTTGAAATAGCGGGGTTTCCCGACTTCTCCCGCCGACTTCTCCCGCCCCGTCCCGGTTTATCCCGCATTTCTCAAATACGTTGTCCCCGTACATCCGGGCAGCCTCGTCCAGTACCTCGATGAGGTTGGTGCTGCCCCGGTGGGGCAGGCTGATGTCCAGATAGACCAGCCAGCTCTCAGCCAGGCGGTGCTCCTCCGGTTCCGGGTGGCCCGCGGCATATTCCTGCAGCACGGCATACCAGCGCTCGCTCTCCGTGGCGTTCAGCGCCAACGAGTAGAGCATACTCCGCGCCGCGATCAGGTCGGGCGAGGAGCGCACTTCCTCCTCCGGCAGGGCCAGATAGGCGGGCGTCAGCTCATAGTAATAGCCACCGCCGGGGTAGCGGCGGGCGTTGTCGATGAGGAGGGCGTGGATCTCTTTCTCGCACTGGCCGTCCTGATACAGCTTCAGCGCCCGGGGGATGTTGCCCTCTTTTTCGCAGATGGTGCCTGCACGGCGGAGCAGCTCATTTTTCCGCACCCGATCGCAGACCGTCTCCATCCGCAGCTTCATGCTGTTGATGACGGCGGGCCGCAGGGTGTAACCGCCGTCTTTGAAGCTGAACAGGTTGCCCATCTCGGCAGCCTGAGCCAGCAGGCGGTTCACATCGCTCCGCCCGGTCATCTCTTCCGCCTGCTGGATGGTAAAATGCTCCAGCAGCGAAAGCTGCATCATCATCTCCCGGATCTCTTCCGGCCACTCGCTGTAAATGGCCTGATTGAGGTACTCGTAAAACTTCCGGGTCAGGTCATTCATCAGCTCCTCCGTATAGCTGGAGCCCTGGCTCATCTCCACAGCCAGCAGCCGGGCCCCCAACGGGCTGCCCTCTACCAGCGGGATGATCCGCTTTTCCAGCAGGTTCCGGGGCAGCTGAACGCCACACGAAAGGTACAGCTGGGCAATCTCCTTCTCGGAAAGCCTCAGGTCTTCCTCCGGGATGACACTGAGACGGCCATTGACGTAGGGCCCTGTCAGCCAGCTGGGCAGCGGGCAGCGGCCCGCCAGAACGAGCCACAACCCCGGCTGATCCAGCATGGACACGATCTCCCGCCGGACGGCCGGGTCCAGCACCCGGGCCAGGTCGTCGATGACCATGGTGGCTTCTGCCGGCAGCGCGATCTCCTGTAAAGTCTCCACGGTCAGGCCCTCGCCGCTGAGCCAGATATGCCTGCGCCGCCGCAGATAGCGGTGGAGCAGCTCCGTCTTGCCATAGCCCGTGGCCGCGTAAAGGTAAACATTCTGCCGCCGCGCGCCTGCCATCCGCAGTTTATCCCATGCAGCTTTGGGGTGGATGTAATTGTCTTTCTGAAAATTTGGGTAATGTTCCATTTCCGCCATTCGCTATTCCCCCTTGGGAGAGTCCTCCTACGGCGTCTTCCCGCACTGCCGCAGGGCCGCCTGCACCTCATTCCCGTGACGGTGCAGATCCGATGCTCAGGTTTTCCGCGGCTGATACCGCAGCACTTTTTCCGAAAAATGCCCGTTGAAAAACTGGATGACCGGCCCCAGGCAGAACGCGCAGATCAGCGTGCCCGGCCCTACCAGGCCGCCCAGCATCCAGCAGGCCAGCGCGCAGACCGCGTCCGTGAAGACACGGCAGCCAAAGTAGGGCACGGGCGTGTGGTCCCGCAGCTCCAGCGCCAGCGCGTCGTAAGGGGCGATGCCAAGGTCTGCCGTCTGGTAGAGCGAAGCCCCCAACGCGGTAACGATGACCGCTGCCGCCACCCAGAGCAGCTGCTCCGGCAAAGACGCCGCCGGGCCGAAAAACGCTGCAATGGGGTCATAGAACGCGGTGACGATGAAACCGATGCAGATGCCGTTGACGAATGTGCCAAGGCCGATGTACTGCCGCCCCACCCAGATCTCAATGGCGAACATCAGGAGATTGGCGGCAATATTCTGCACTCCCAGCGAGATGCCAAAGAGCTCTGCCAGACGCATATTCAGAGCACTGATGGAATCGTTGCCGAGATGTGACTGCTTGAACAGGGCGATGCCCAGTCCAATGATGACGATGCCGACGACCATCCCGATCACCCGGCGGGCCGAGGGCTTTTGCAGGAGCGTACCATTCATAGGGGTCTTCCTCCCTGGTTTTGTTGGTTCCATTATACGCCAGGTACCGCAAAGAAGCAAATTCTTTTCCCCACTTTCTTTGCCTGTCCGCTGCAAAAATTCAGTTTCGCAATTTCTGCTCGATCGCTGCCTTGTCCAGCCCCTCGCCAATCACGATGAGCACCTGCTGGCCCTGTGCCAGCGGGCTTGCCGTCAGGCCGTCGGCGGTAGCGTTCAGCTCCACCCACTGGCCGTTTTCCTCCACAAAGCCTTTCACCCGCAGCACCCGCCCGCAGGCCGGGTCGGTGAACAGGCCGGGGATGTTCCGTTCCAGCCGGGCACGGGACAGCCCCAGCTCCAGAAAAAATACGCCGAGGAAAAGGCCTCGTGCTCCTCAAAATGCAGCTTTTCACAGCTGGCCTGCCGCATCCCACAGCGGGCGATCCGGGCCATGTCCGCTTCCGTGAGGGCGGCCCAGTCTTTCGCCAGGATCTCCTCCGGCTGGAACACCCGGCTGCACTTGCAGGCCGTCAGTGCCCGTTTCAGGTGGGCCACGGCAGCTTCACACTGGCCAGGTTTGGCCAGCTGGCTGCGGCTCAGCAGCACAAGGCCCGCGTTGGCGCACTCGGAGGCCAGGATATAATCCGCCTGCGGCGAGAGCTGTTCCGGCAGCAGGGCGTCCACAATGGCGATCACATTCCCCAGCTGATACCAGCGGTCCAGCGGGTCGTCCCGCAGCACGTCAAAAAACTCGTCCACATCAAAAATGCCGCTGGGCTCCACCAGCACCCGGGTAAACCCCCGCATGGCCATGGAGATGAGCTTGGTGCGCATCCGGCGCTGGTGGGTGTCACAGTCACACCCGCCGCTGATCGTCTCGATCTCGCACCCCAGTTCCAGCAGGTCCTGTACCAGCATGGCGTCCACATTCACCGCGCCAAAATCGTTTTCCAGGATGCAGACACGTTCCCCTGCCCGGCCAGATATGCCGCGTACCGCCGCAGGAATGTTGTCTTGCCCGCTCCCAGAAAGCCCGTGATGAGGTCTACCTGTACCATCTTGTATCTCCTCCGTTTCCGGTCGAATTCATTCAGAGTTAGTATAGCCTGTCCAGCGGGCATTGTCAAAAAGAAAACAGGCCATTTCCCGCAGGAAATGACCCGTTTTTGCCGCAATGATCTCAATTTTACAGAAATTCGACGCTGCCGTCCTCGATGTGATACATCGCACCGACGACCCGCAGGCCTGTTTCCTCCTCGATGTTATGGATGCACAGGCTCTTTTCGATCTCCTGCACACTGTGCCGGACGTTGAGGCAGCTGGCCTTGTAGGGGTCTGTTTCGTCCCCGATGGCTTTCTTGATCTCGTCCGTGATGTAGCTGGATATAGCCGGAGGGCTCGTGGTGGATGGCCGCATCCACCGCGCCGCAGTGGGTATGGCCCAGCACCACCACCAGCCGGCAGCCCAGATGACCTGCCGCGTACTCGATGCTGCCCAGCTGGTGGTCGTCGATGATGTTGCCCGCCAGCCGGATGACGAACAGCTCACCGATGCCCGCCGAGAAAATGCTCTCCGGGATGACCCGGGAGTCCGAGCAGGTGACGATGATGGCATAGGGCGACTGACCCTTCGCCCAGGTGGACAGCCGGACGCGGCGGGAAATATCGCCGTTACCGCTTTCCGCATTGAGATATTTGAGGTTGCCCGCCGCCAGACGATAGATGGCGTCGGCCGCGGTGCAGACAGGGGTTTGGTTCATTGCAGCAGCCTCCTTTGAGGGATTCAGAATGGGGATCGGGATTTTTCAAAAACGCCCGGCTGTGCAACGAAGGGAAGCGGCCGAGCGGCGGAATGGGGAACTTAGAAAGAGATGACGCCGAGGATCAGGCCCGCGACCAGGCAGATGAGGGACACGCCCCACTGCCAGCCAAAGCAGTACTTGATGTGGTCCTTGATCTCGACACCGGCCAGACCGATGCCCAGATAGGTAGCGGGAGCCACCGGGCTGATGAAGGTAGCGCAGTTGCGGCAGACGACCATTGCGATGGCGATGTGAGCCGGGTTGACGCCGAACTGGTTGCCGACGCTGACCAGAACGGGCAGCACGCCATAGAAGTAGGAGTCGGTATCGAACAGCAGAGCCAGAGGCACACTCAGGATGCCGATGATGATGGGCAGGAAACGGCCCAGAGAGGTCGGGATGAAGCTTGCCATGACGACTGCCATCTTCTCCATGATGCCGCTCTTGCTCAGGACACCGAGGAAGACACCGGCACACAGGATGGTGGAAGCCATGCTCAGACCAGCGGAAGCGTGGCTCTTGATGATGGAGTTGTGCAGCTTCTTGCCGCGGTAGTTGACCAGAATGCCCAGAGCACAGCCGACCATAAAGACGTAGTAAGAGGGGAAGATGTCCAAGACCAGCACGATGATGACGGCCAGAGTCAGGATGACGTTGAAGATGAAGTTCTTCGGGCGAGCCAGCTCATTGTTCTTCTCTTCGCTATCCGAATCATCGTACTTGCCGGCATCCTCTACGGCAGCGTCGCCCAGCTTGGCAATGCGCTTCTTCTCCTGCAGGCCCCAGAAGATGGCGGTGCCGACGGCAAGCACCAGGCCGACGATCTGCATCGGAACGATCTGACTCCACAGGTCATTGGGCTCAACGCCCAGAACACTGGCGGCGCGCATGGTGGGGCCGCCCCAGGGCATCAGGTTCATGACGCCCATTGCGGTGACGCAGATGAGCAGCAGGGTCTCACGGCGCATGTGCAGGCGCTTGTAGACGGGCAGCATGGCGGGGATGGTGATGAGGAAGGTGGATGCGCCGCCGCCGTCCAGATGGCCGATGATGGCGATGAGGCAGGTCATCAGAGCAACGCCGACGACGTTGTTGCCGACCTTCTTCATCAGCGCGCCGATGATCTTGTCGAACATGCCTGCATCGGTCATGACGCCGAAGAACAGGACGGAGAAGATGAACAGGACAGCAGTACCGTGGACGCCCTTGACGCCCTCCTTGATAAAGCCGGCCATCTCATCCAGCGTGAAAGCACCGGTCGCCACCAGAATGGCTGCGGTGATGGTCGAGACACTGACGAATGCCAGTGCAGGGACCGTGACATTGCGCAGCAGCAGGACGATGACCGCAATCACCGTTGCAAAGCCGAGCAGAGCGAGGATCGTATCACTCATGTTGGTTTACTTCCTTTCCTTTTTTCCGTATCTGGGAAGGCATTCCAGTTTCTACTGGACTTCCATTCCCTCTTTCGATGGTTCCAGTATAGCCCTGTAAACTTACACACCAAGTGCCGTCCATTACGGTTTGTTAAGAAAGGACTTAATATCCTGTAAGAGTCTGTATGCTTACTTGTATACAATTATTTCTGCTTCTCGCTCCGCCTGCAGGCACGAATTTCTTCCAGCAGGGTGGCGGCGGAGACCGGCTTCAGGGTGTAACCGTCGATGACGCCGTGGCTGCGGGCGTCCACGATCTCCCTTGTGGGGCTGCTGGTCATCACGATGCGGGTCAGAGCCGGGTACTTGCCCTGAATGGACATGCAGAACTCCACGCCGCTGCCGCCGGTCAGGCTCTCGTCGATGGCGAGGACGTCGAAAGGCTGGGTCTCCAGCAGGGTGCGTACCTCGCCCCGGCGGGAGCAGGTGAGCACTTCAAGCCAAAACGGCCGAAATCTTTCTCCAGCAAATTGAGCACTTTCTTGTTGTCGTCCGCCGCAAGGATGCGCAGCTTGCTGTCCACACCCCACTGCAGCTGTTCCCGCTCCTGCTGCTGCTCCAGCACCGGCAGATAGACATCGAAGGTGGTGCCCTGGCCAAGGGTGCTCTCCGCCCGGATGCGGCCCCGGTGGGTGCGGATGATCTGGTCCGCCAGAGCAAGGCCGAGGCCGGTGCCTTCGCCGGTCTTTTTGGTGGTAAAGAACGGCTCGAAGATGTGCTGCATCGTCTCCTTGTCCATGCCGCAGCCGGTGTCGGTGACACTGACGCAGACATAGCTCTGCCAGTCGTCCGAGATTTTTTCCTCGGGGATCCGGGCCGCCAGTTCCTCCCGGGGGACAGCTTTTGCCCGCAGGGTCAGGCTGCCCTCCCCCACGCCGATGGCGTGGATGGCGTTGATGCTGATGTTCAGCAGCACCTGCTGCAGCTGGGTGCTGTTGCCCAGCACGTTTTCGCCGTGCAGCTCCAGCTCCTGCCGCAGCCGCACCTGTTTGGGGCAGTTGGTCTCCACCAGCTTGCAGGTGTGCTCGACGAGGCTTTCCACGGGCACCGCGTCATAGACCGTTTCCACGTTCTTCCGGCTCATGGAAGAAATTTGCTTCACCACGTCCCGGGCCTTTTCGGCAGCTTCGCTGATCTCCCGGGCGTTGTCATAAATTTCACTCTCGGGGTCGGCGTCGGCCATAATGAGGTCGGCATAGCCCGTGATGGGGGTGAGGAAGTTGTTGAACTCGTGGGCGATGCCGCCCGTCAGGGTGCCCATGAGCTGGAGCCGCTGGTCGTGCGCCAGAGACTCCCGGCTCTTCTGCAGCTCTTCCAGCGCCTCGTTGACCTCCTGCAGGTCGTTGATCTTGGTCACGCTGCGCTGGTTCTTCCACTGCAGACGGAATATCATCCCGGTAAACAGCACCAGAACCACCGCAACGGCGCTGAACATGAGCGCCATCTTCAAAAAGCTGTCCCGCACCGGCTGGTAGAGGTCGTCATAATCCACCACAGCGCTGACGATCCAGAAGCTGCTCCCTACCTTCAGATGGCGGAAGGCGCTTATTTTATGCACCCGGGGCAGGCTGGGGTCGGTCCACCAGTAGGAGTAATAATCCCGGATGCCGGAGTCCTGTGTCCGCTGGGCCTTGAGCAGCTCGCTCAGGCTGGTCAGGTCCAGATTTTTATAGGCATAGAGCTTCTGGCGGCCATCCACCACTTGGATGCCCCACTGGGCCGATTCCGGGTGCATGACCACCATGTCATTGGCGTTTTTGATCATCACATAGCCGTTGGTGCCCACCCGGATGTCCGAGACCAGCTGCTTGTAGAGGGTGGTAGAATCCACCACCAGGCAGACGCTCTGCTCCCCCGCCGCTTTTTTCAGCACCAGATAATGGGTATCGCCCCGGTGGTACTGCCAGTAAGAAACGCCCTCTGACCGGGTAATGAGGACATCGCTCAGGGCGGTAATGCCGTAGCAGCGGTAAACGATGCTGCCATCGTTGTCCTCCAGCCAGATATCACGCAGGGTATCGCTGGGGGCCAGCGTGGGCTTATAGTCCGGGTTTGCTTCCACCTTGGCAACCGCGGAGTCCAGACGGTCGAGGTACTCCTCCAGCGAAAACTCGATGCTGTCGGCCAGGCTCTGCACCACCAGCTCCATCTGGCGGGTCTGGCTTTCCATCAGGGCCGTGCTGTAATCTTTCCAGACCAGATTTGCCACAATGGCCAGCATGACCAGAAGAACGGCTCCCACAGCCATTGGCACCCAGAGGGTGCGGAGCGTTTCCAGGGGGGAGCGCTTTTCCTGCGCGTTCGGCTTGTTCGGTTTCATGGTGGTTTCTCCTTTCATCCGGGCAGGTGCTTGCTCTTCCCGGCTAAAAATGTTATACTTTTAATTAAGTATCAATTTCAGGTGTCAATTTTCGACGGTTTTGGTCAGAGGAAGTACGGTGAAGCAACCATGTCTTACCATGTTCTTATTGTAGACGATGATCCGGCAATTTGCAAACTTTTATCCAAAGTAATGGTCAGCAACGAGATGGAGCCCCTTGTGGTGAACAGCGGCGCGGCGGCGCTGGACCTCATCGCGCGGCAGAGCAACACGCTGGATATGATCTTAATGGACATCACCCTGGGCGATATGGAGGGCTTTGATGTCATCCAGACCATCCGCCGCAATGGCGTCACCACCCCGGTCATCATCTTCAGCGGCCGCAACGAGGATTACGATTTCATGTACGGCCTCTCGCTGGGTGCTGACGATTATGTCACCAAGCCGTTCCGCCCGCAGATCTTAGGGGCCAAGGTCAAAGCCCTCATCCGCCGGAGCAAGAGCTTCTCTCAGGAGAACAGCCAGCAGATCAGCTGCGGGCCGTTCCTCTGCGACACCACCACCATGCGGTTTTACAAAAACAATGTGGAGCTCAACCTCTCGGAGAAAGAGCGCTCCCTCCTGCTGCTCTTTGTCCGCCACCCGCAGCAGGTGTTTACCAAAGACATGATCTACGAGCAGATCTGGGGCAACCTGATCGCCGTGGACGACAATGCCATCATGGTGTACATCAACCGCCTGCGCAGCAAGATCGAGGACAACGCCCGTACCCCGCAGCATATCATCACCATCCGGGGCGTCGGATATCGGTTTGTGCCGTAAACACGGCATTTTTCATCCACAACACAGAAAGCCCCCGGCTGCGCGCGGTGCAGCCGGGGGGCTTTTGGTTTTATGCCGGTATAAAACACAAAACCATTAAAAAGGAGAATCGCATGAAATTGTGTGTCTGCGTTGCTCAGCGGGTTGAAGAAGAGCGAAAGGAATTTCCGTGAATCAATTCCGAAAGCTGCGGTTGGCAGGCCGCAGAAGAACCGCTGCGCGGGAACACTCAATCTTCGCGGAAAGAGAAAGGCTTGACTTCGCGCACAACGTCCATGATGGTGCCGTCGCGTGCTTCAATGATACCGACCACACGGTCACCGAACTGGACCTTGTCCGGCTCGCCGACGATGGAGTAAGCGATGTCACGCAGCTCCTCGATGGTCTTCAGGGGCACGCAGTCAGCGTCCTGCAGAGCCTTGAGCAGGTCGGGACGGGCAGGGTTGACCGCCACGCCGTAATCGGTGACAACGATGTCCACGCTCTCGCCCGGGGTGGTGACAGTGGTCACATCGGTGCAGATGGCGGGGATACGGCCCTGCAGCAGCAGGGGCGATGACGATGGTGCACTTTGCACCCTGTGCGGTATCGGGATGGCCGCCCTGTGCGCCGGTGATGATGCCATCCGAACCGACGACGACGTTGCAGTTGAAGTGGGTATCAACCTCCAGAGAGGCCAGAATGACGTAATCCAGCTTGTTGACGAACGCGCCCTTGTTCATCGGGCTTGCGTACTCGCCAGCAGAGATGGGGAAGTGGTTGGGGTTGGTGCGGACATTGTTGACCGCGTCGAGGTCAAAGTCCTGCGTATCCACCAGCTTGCGGGCCAGACCGCGGTCCAACAGCTCGCACATGGGCTTGGTCAGACCGCCGACGCCCAGACCCATATGGATGTTCTTCTCTTCCATGATCTTGGACAGAGAGATGGTGGAGGCGATGGATGCGCCGCCGACACCGGTCTGATAAGAGAAGCCGTCCTTGAAGTAGGGGGTGTTGGCCACGACCTGGGTGCAGTACTCGGCCATCAGGATCTTGCGCTGGTCGGTGGTGGGCTTTGCAGCGCCGGTAGCGATCTTCTCGGGGATGCCGATCTGGTCCACGACGCAGACGTAATCCACCTTGGTCTGGTTGATCTCTGCGGGATAGTTGGGGTAGTCCACGAGGCAGTCGGTGACAGCGACCACATAGTCCGCCATCTCAGCGTCCACATAGGCGTAGCTCAGGACGCCGCAGTTGGTCTTGCCGCCCATGCCGGAGCAGTTGCCGTACTCGTCGCAGGAAGGTGCGCCGATGAAAGCGATGTCCACATGGGTCTCACCGGTCTCGATGGCGCGGACACGGCCGCCGTGACTGCGCATGGTGGCCAGGCCCTTCAGCTTGCCGTGGGAGATAGCATCGCCGATCTTGCCGCGGACGCCGGAGGACTCGATGTTGACGATGGTGCCGTCCTCGATCATGGGGACGAGGGCGTCATGGGCCTTGCCCAGAGAGCTTGCGCTCAGGGTGATGTTCTTGAAGCCCATCTTGTGGATTTCTTCCATGACCATGCAGACCACGAGGTCGCCCTCGCGGAAGTGGTGGTGGAAGGAAACGGTCATGCCGTCGTGGGCATTGCACTTGACCAGAGCCTCGTGGATGTCCTTGACCATCTTGTCGTGGTCATTGCGCATCACGGGGAGTGACCTTCGGGCTGGCCTTCTGGAAAGCCTTGCCGTCTTTATAATTGTTGCCCTGGAAGACCTCTTTGCCGGTGCGCTCGAGGATCTCTTCGGGAATTTCTCTGCCTACTGCGTTCAACATAATCACAAATCCCCCTTATACACGCCGGATGCCTTGGCCAGATCGATGGTGCGCTTTGCACCGTCGTAGAAGGCGATGTCGATCATCTTGCCGTCAACGGTGAAGACACCGATGCCCAGAGCCTTCTTGGAGTCGATCTCCTTGACGACCTTCTCGGCGAAGATGATGTCCTTCTGGGTGGGAGTAAAGATCTCGTGGACGATGGGGATCTGACGAGGGTTGATGATGGATTTGCCGTCAAAGCCCATCAGGTGGATGTTCTCCACGTCCTTGCGGAAGCCGTCCATATCCTTCAGGTCGGTGAAGACGGTGTCGAAGCACTGCACGCCCGCTGCGCGGGCTGCAATGATCATCTGCTGGCGGGCACCCATCAGCTCGATGCCGGTGCCGGTGATGTGGGTCTGCAGGTCCTTGGTGTAGTCGCCGCCGGACAGTGCGATGCCGAACAGGCGCTCGTCAGACTCGCAGATCTCCAGAGCGTTCATGACGCCGCGGGCAGATTCCAGAGCGGCGATGATGAGGACTTCGCCCTCGGGACGGCCATAGGTCTTCTCGTCCTCGGCGATGGCAGCAGCCACGCGGTGCACATCCTCGGCGTGCTCGGTCTTGGGGATGCGGATGGAGTCGCAGCCGCCGGCCACGCAGGCACGGATGTCTTCACGCCAGTAGGGAGTGTCCAGACCGTTGATGCGGACGACCCGCTCGGCACCGCGGTAATCCACGGTCTTCAGAGCGTGGTACAGGCTGAAGCGGGCGACGTCCTTCTGGTTCTCGGCGACAGCGTCCTCGAGGTCCAGCATCAGGGAGTCGGCCTTATAGATGTAAGGGTCCTTGATGAGGCCGGGCTTCTGCGCATTCAGGAACATCATCGTGCGGCGCAGGCGCTTCTTGTTCGGATTATTCATCGAATGGCACCTCCCCAGGGCAGATCCTCATACTGGTCAACAGAGCGGAACACCGCGCCCTCGATGCGGGCCTTCAGGGTGCAGTCCAGTGCGCCCTTGTCCACGATGGTGATGCGGACATTATCGATGTCCAGATCCTTCAGGGTCTCCAGCGCCACCTTGCGGATCTGGTTGCCAAACTGGTGGATGACCGAGCTTTCCAGGCGAGAAATCGATCTTGCCCTCACCCGGCTCGACGGTCACCATGCAGTCGCTGGATTCCAGAGTACCAGCCGTGGCTGCTTTCTTGATCTCCATGCTTTGGATGCGTCGATGTTGAACAGGATCGCCGAACCGATAGCCGGGAGCATAATGGCAAACACCAGCTCCAGCATAGGCTGGTCGGTCAGAGTACCGTGCATCGGCACCAGAGCGTCCAGTGCCTGCAAGCTCACCGACATAACGATGGTCGCATAAACGGTGCGGATGCCGACGCTCTTACCCAGAAAGATGAAGCCCAGCACCAGCAGCGCGTAGTTAGCAACGGTGGTGAAGGTACTTGCCGAGCAGTGGAGCAGCTGGCTGAACACTGTGGAAAAGCCGGTCACGCCGCCGAAAGCAAAGTGGTTTGGGAATTTGAAAAAGTAGATGCCGATGACCATGATCCAGATGCTGACGGTGATGAGGCCATACTCAGCCAGCGTCCGAATCCAGGGATTTTTGATTTCTTTTATTGTTGACGCCATAGTCTGATTTTTTGCCGCCTTCCAGTTCACATGGGGCCGAGGTGGATCGCCTGTGCGATCATCAGCAGCACAGAACCGACGGCCAGCCAGATGAGGAACAGCTTCCACATGAACTTCATCCAACGGTCATAGGGGATGTTCACGGCGCTGATGATGCCCATCAGAGCGGTGGAAGTGGGCAGGACATAGTTGCAGAAGCCGTCGCCGAAGTTGAAGGAAAGAATTGCGGTCTGACGGGTAACGCCCACGAGGTCGGCCAGAGGTGCCAGAATGGGAATGACAGCTGCGGCCTGACCGCTGCCGGAAGTCAGGAAGACGTTGATGATGGTGTTTGCCAGCAGCATGGCGGGTCCGAGCAGGATGGTAGGGACGAAGTTCAGGCCGTTTGCCAGTGCGTGGACAACGGTATCGGTGATGTGACCGGCGTTCATGATGCTGCTGATTGCCTGTGCCATGCCGATGATGAAGGCCGCGCCCAGCATCTTTTTGCAGCCCTCAAGGAACTCTTTGGAAATCGCGGAGGGGCCAAAGCCGCCCAGCACGCCTTCGATGACAGCCAGTGCGAGGAAGACAGATGCAGTCTCAGACATATCCCAGTCGAGCTTGATGCCGCCGTAGACGATGAGGATAAGGGATGCGAAGAAGACCAGCATGATGAGGATCTTGCGGGCGTCCAGCTTGCCGAAGGAGTCGAGGTCAGCAGCATTGCGGAACTCGCTGGTCTTGTCGATCTCGTACATGGGGCTGAGTTCGGGATGCTTCTGGATCTTCAGTGCGTAGCGGATGAGGTAGATGTTCGTGATAACATAGAACACCGCAAAGCAGATAAAGCGGTATCCCACGCCGGAATACAGCGGCAGACCGGCAATTTTCTGAGCCACGATGGTGGTGTTGATGTTCAGAGGGCCAGTGGAGAAACCGATGGCGCCGCCCAGCAGGATGATGGATGCACCGGTGATGGAATCCAGACCCATCGCAAAAGCCATCATGACCATGATCGGTGCAAAGGCAATGAACAGGTTGACGCCCTGCGTGGTGCAGATGAGGCCGAACACCAGCGTCAGGATAGGCAGGAACAGATAGACGCGGGTGGAGAAGATCTTTGCCATCTTGGCAACCACGGCGTGAAGTGCGCCGGTCTTGGTCAGGATGTGGAAGGCACCGCCTGCGAACATGATGACCAGCATCAGATCAATGCGCTTGATGAAGGCTTTGACGATGTACAGAGGAATTTCGAGCGGATTGACGGGAGTTTTATCAATGTAGTTGAAATCGTTGGGGTCGATGACCTTAATGCCTGCTTCGTTCTCGAAGCGGGTGTAGGAGCCTGCCGGGATGATCCAGGTCAGCAGGACCGCAAACAGGATGATGATGCCGATGATAACGAAGGTATGCGGCATCTTGAATTGCTTCTTTTTCGTTTCCATAATTTTCTCCTCTCTTTTGACGCGCCAAAGCGTCAGCTCTGGCCGTGCAGTTCTTTGGCCAGATTCTCATGGAACTCCTTCTTGATGGCTTCCAGCTTTTCCGGGTTCTCAATGAGCTGTGCGCCCGTCAGAGCCAGAATCTTTGCGCCGTAGACCACCGCATTGTGGGCCGCTTCGGTCTTGCCGGCATCCAGATACTCCTGCGAGTGAGCTGCTGCACCCTCCGGGACAAAGGCCACGCGGATGCAGGTGCCGGGCACATGGCGCATCACGTTGCCGAAGTCGGTGGAGCCGGTCTTCTGGCGGGCCGGACGGATGCAGGGAGCATTGACCTTCTCGGCCTGCTCCATCACCAGTTCGTTGAGGGACAGCACCGGGATCTTGTTGTCGAGGCTCTTTTCCTCGATGATTTCCACTTCCGTCTCTGTCATCATGGCCGCACCCTGCAATACCTTCTTGACGCGGGCCACCACGCCGTCCAGATCGGTGCGGCTGTAGGAGCGGACATACATACTCGCTTCTGCATAGCCGGGCACCACATTTGCCGCCGTGCCGCCGCAGTTGACGATGGTATAGTGCATCCGAACGTCCGAGGGAACATGCTCCCGTAGGAACTCGACGCCCTGACAAGCCAGAATCAGGCCGTCCAGTGCGCTGCGACCTTTTTCGGGCTTGAGCGCTGCGTGAGAGCAGACACCGTGGTAGATGATCTTGAGCTTGTTGAGTGCCAGCGACTTGACATCCACCTGCGTAGCCGGGCCGCCGTGCATCATGAGCGCCACATCCAGCTCCTCAAAGGTGCAGCCGTTTTCCAGCATCACGACCTTGCCGCTGATGGTCTCTTCAGCAGGTGTGCCGTAGACCGTGATGGTATACGGTGCGTCGATGGCTGCATCTTTCAGCGCCTTGGCTGCGCCCAGAATGGCCGGCCCCTGCATATGGTGGCCGCAGGCGTGGCCCAGACCGGCCAGAGCATCGTACTCGCAGAGCAGGCCGATGTTTGGGCCGCCCTCGCCGTGCTTCCAGACGGCACGGAACGCCGTCTTCATACCAGCAATACCGCGCTCCACAGTGAAGCCTTCTTTTTCCAGCCAGCCGGTCAGGGTCTCAAATGCATGAAACTCCTGCTGACCCACTTCCGGGTGGTCGAAGAAGTCGTCTGCCATTGCAGTCAGGGCAGCTGCGCTCTGCTCAACGCTTCGCTCCAGTTTTTCCTCCAACATAATAAGCACCTCCATTTTTGGTACTTTCAGTTTACCAAATCGGAGGCGCTTTGTACATTTTGAAAAAATTATATCTTCATTTTGGAATTCTTATGTTCAGTTTATCAGAACTCCAAATACTCCTCTGCTGCATCCTTCATCTGCATGATCATAGCTCGCATGGGTTTGGTCAGCTCCACATCCTGACGGTAGGCCACCACAACATTCTGTCCGTACTTGGAACTATCGATGGTGTAGTATTTCACCGGCTTCGGATAGTGGATGTTCTTCTGATAGCCCTGCCGGATAAAGCCCACACCCAGACCCTCGGCCACCAGCTGTGCGCCAAGCTCCATATTGCGTACTACCCGGATGCGTCCCGGCTTGACCTTGTAATCTTTCAGGATCTTTTCTTCCACCCGCCGGGCGCTCTGCATCTCGGTGTTCAGAAATATCGTCTCACCGCTCAGAAGGTGCGGGTCAAGGAAGTCGAGCTTTGAGCCTTCGACGGAACCGCCTTTTCGTTCAGCGGATGGTCTCCGGACACCATCAGCAGAAAATCTTCCATGCCCAGTGGGATAGTCTCCATCTCGGACGTTACATCGCTCTGGCTCAGCACCACAAGGTCAAGCTCCCGGTTTTTCAGCATGATGGTCAAATCGGCCAGATTTCCTTCCCGGATGACCACATCCACCTGCGGCCACTCCCGCTCGTACACCGACAGCACCGCAGGCAGAAACCAGATGGCGCGCCGCTGTGCGATACCGATACGCACTTGCCCGGCACTCTCCTGCTCCGTCTGCCGCATCACCGCCTCGAACTGCCGCTCCAGCTCCAGCATCTGAGAAGCCTTTTCCACATACTGCTTGCCCAGCCACGTCAGCTCGAATTTCCGGCCATTCCGCTTGAACAGCGGCGCACCCAGATTCTTTTCCACTCACAGATGATGAGGATGGCCTTGCACATCTTCATCTGTTCCAGCACCGCATCGACGACAAGGCGATTTCACCGTCAGACCCACGAAGGAGTAGAGAGCGGTGTAGAGGTCGAAGACGAAGCAGGCTGCCAGCACCATGGCGAGGTCGGTGATAAAAAGCGCCTCGCCGGTGTTCTTCATATGGGCGTATTTTTTCAGGATGAGGGCGACGACATCGGTGCCGCCGGAAGACGCGCCCACGTTGAAGAGCAGAGCCGACGCAATGGCGGGCAGGGCGATGGCGAAGACCAGGTCCAGCATGGGCTGGTCGGACAGAGGGCCGCTGAGAGGGACATATTTTTCGAACACAGCCAGCTCCACGTTCATAACGACGGTGGCCCAGCCGGTGCTGATGGCAAAATCCCTGCCGAGAAAGATCCAACCCAGAACGAGCAGGATGACGTTTGCCCACGACGAGAAGGCCGAGGCCGACAGGGGCGTGAGCTTTGCCACAAGGGCTGCGCCGCCGGTCACGCCACCGAAGACGAAGTTGTTGGGGAACTTGAAGAAGTATACGCCGATGGTCATGATGCTGATACTCAGGGTGATGATAATGTACCGACTGACGGTCTGCAAGAGTTTTCCCGCGTGCTGATCTCCATTTGACTGTTTCCTTTCGCCGTCCGCACGGCTTCCTTTTTCTTACACCAAAGGGCCGAAAATGTGCCCGTTTCTTGTGCTATTGTAACACCACCCACCGCCCTGTTCAAGAGGTAAAACACCGCAACGCAAAAACCGCCCGCTCTGGTCTTCCCCAAAGCGGGCGGTGGTCGGAATTTCCGGGAAAGCCTTACAGCTTCTTGCCGGTCAGCATCTCGTAAGCTTCCTCGTACTTGGCGATGGTCTTGTCAATGATGTCCTGCGGCAGGTTGAAATCACTGTCGGGGTTGGCCAGCAGCCAGTTGCGGACGAACTGCTTATCGAACGAGGGCTGACCGTGGCCTGCCTCGTAGCCCTCCAGCGGCCAGAAGCGGGAGGAATCGGGGGTCAGCATCTCGTCGCCGAGGATGACGTTGCCCTCCTCATCCAGACCGAACTCAAACTTGGTGTCGGCGATGATGATGCCGCGGGTCAGGGCATACTCAGCGCACTTCTTGTACAGAGCGATGGTGTAGTCCCGCAGCTTGGTGGCGTACTCCTCACCCTTGCCGGGGAACAGCTTTTCCAGCACATGATGCTCTGCTCGTAGGAGATGTTCTCGTCGTGATCGCCGATCTCGGCCTTGGTGGAGGGGGTGTAGATCGGCTCAGGCAGCTTCTCGGACTCCTTCAGGCCCTCGGGCAGCTGGATGCCGCAGACCTTGCCGGTCTTCTGGTAGCTGGCCCAGCCGCTTCCAGTGATGTAGCCGCGGACGATGCACTCGACGGGCAGCATGGTCAGCTTGCGGCACATCATGCTGCGGCCCTCGTACTGGGGCTGCTGGAAGAACTCGGGCATCTCCTTCACGTCCACGCTCAGCATATGGTTGGGCATCAGGTCGCGGGTGTAGTCGAACCAGAACTTGCTCATCTGGGTGAGCACCTTGCCCTTGTTGGTGACTTTATTCTTTAAGATAACATCAAATGCAGAGATGCGGTCGGTGGCGACCATGATGAGGCTGTCGCCGTTGTCGTAGATCTCGCGGACCTTGCCTTCCTTGATGGGCTTGAACTCAGTCATAGCAAAACTCTCCATTTCCCTTATTCCGTAGGTATCTTTTCGTTTGGGATAACCTCTCAGTCTCGCTCCCCTCTTCAGGGGGGCAGCGCATCAGCGCTGACGGAGAGGTTTGATTCATTACACTATAATCTTATCACAGGAATTGTCCGTTGGGAAGAAACAGATGGGAGAGAAATGGGCCGATTTTTGGTTTTTTCTCGTGAAAAGTGCTAAAATCCAGCTTATTTTTTCGTCGTTTTGACGATAAAAGTCGTACTTTCGCCCTTCTTCTCCCCCTGTGAAGCGCCGTCATTGACGGAATTTGTGAAAACGTGTATCATGTACGGTAGTATTTTTTCAACAATCTGTCTTCTAAGGAGCTTTGCCCATGCGCCCTCTCATCATCGCCCATCGCGGCGCGTCCCATCTGGCCCCCGAAAACACGCTGACCGCGTTCCGTCTGGCAAAGACGCTGGGTGCGGACGGCTTCGAGTGTGACGTCCAGCTCACCAGAGACCGTCATCTCGTGGTGGCCCACGACTACCTCACCGACCTCAAGACCGGCGTCCACGGCAACATCCCGGATATGGACTTCGACGACCTGCGCCAGCTGGATTTCGGAAAATGGAAAAGCCCGGAGTTCGCGGGCGAAAAGATCCCCACCCTCGAAGAGGTGCTGGAAGTCGCGCAGGACTTCAGGATGGTACATATTGAGTTGAAGCCCTACTTGGACCGGGACGAAGAGATCGTGGACCGGGTCATCGACGCCGTCCTTGACGCCGGGCTGGAAGAAAAGGCCGTGCTCACCTCCTTCGAGTACGGCACCCTCCGCCGGGTGAAGGAGCGGATGCCCCAGATGGCCACCTGCGCCATGACCCTCAGCCCCGAGTCCCAGCTCATCCAGCCGGCCACCTTCTGGGAGAAGCTGGGCCTCAAGAAGACCGACCCTCTCGTGGAGAAGCTTTCCAGCCCCCAGGCCCTCAGCGAAGCGGCCGCTCTGCTGGAAGACCCCAGCAGTCTGGACGAAGAGAACAGCGTCCTCATCTACTACCTGAAAGACCGTCTCGATTTTCTCTACTCCATCTTCCCCGGCATGAACCTGGCCGAAATTCTGCAGCAGTATTACTACCAGACGGATTTTGTGAATTACGTCGCACAGTTCGGCTTCCCGGTGGATTACGTCGGGCCGGAGTACCACGCCTTTTTCCGGGACAAAGACCTGATCTCCAACGCCCACGCCCACGGTTTCAAGGTCGCGCCCTGGCCGGTGGGCAATGACAGCCGGGATGACCTGCTCCAGCTGTTCCGGCTCGACCCGGAACTCGTGGTCACAAACAAGCCCGAAGTCGCCATCGCCATCCTGACAGGGCTGGGCCGGTGGGACTAGGCGCAAAAGAGGGTTGACAGCCCTCTTTTTTTGGTCCATAATAGTCCTGTATCGAACAGTTTTATGTGAAACAGTTCGACCTCCGAACATTCACAGCTCTGCCATATAACGAACAGAAGGATGATAACTATGTTGGTAAAGAAATCGAGCCCGGTTGCTGCACTCCTGTCGCACCGCCTTGGGAGACTCCACAGGTCATCCCGGCCCAGCTGCGCCGGGTGAACAATCTCATCTTCCGCAGGATCGGCCAGATCTCCCGCGCCAACGGAGGCCGTGCACCCCCATGCACGGCTGGATCATGGAGTACCTCTACCCCATCAGAGTGACCCCCGGTGTTCCAGCGGGACATCGAGCGGGAGTTCTCCATCACCCGCTCCACTGTGACCAATATTCTACAGCTCATGGAGCGCAAAGGCTACATTGAGCGTCAGAGCGTCCCGCAGGACGCCCGGCTCAAGCAGCTGGTGCTCACCGCCAAGGGCCTGGAGTTCCACGAAAATACCATGCTCTCCCTCCACCAGACCGACGAATTTGTAGCCAGGCTGCTGACAGAAGAAGAGAACACCGAGCTGCTGCGGCTGCTCAATAAACTCAAGAACGGGCTGAATGATTCACAAATATGAACTTTTTCCGAAACTTTGAAAAAAGCATTGACAATAAAATTGTTCTGTATAGAATTGTTCCGTACCAAACAAAATCAATCACAGGAGGAAACTACAGATGATAACAAAAAGTTAGCGTCACATCTGGGCGAGTACAAACGCTCTGCCATCGTGACGCCTCTCCTTTCCGCGCTGGAAGCGATCATGGATATCCTGCTTCCCACCATCATGGCGTTCATCATCGATCTTGGCATCGAGAAAGGCGATATGAACGCCATCCTCAAATATGGTCTGCTCACGTTCCTGGTGGCCGCTTTCGCGCTGCTGCTGGGGTGCTGGCGGGCCGCTTTGCCGCCGATGCTTCCACGGGCTTTGCAGGCAACCTGCGCGATGCGATGTACGAGAGCATCCAGCATTACTCGTTCTCCAACATCGACAAATTCTCCACCGCCGGCCTTGTCACCCGTATGACCACCGACGTGACCAACGTGCAGAACGCGTTCCAGATGATCGAGCGGATGTGCGTGCGCGCCCCCGTCCATCTGGTGTTCGCCCTGTTCATGTCCTTTCGATCGGCGGCCCGCTGGCCCTGATCTTTGTGGTGGCGATGGTATTCCTGCTGGTGGTGCTGGCTTCCATCATGGTGCCCACGTTCAAAATTTTTGACCGCGTGTTCAAAAACTACGATAACCTGAACGCCTCCGTGCAGGAGAACGTTTCGGCCATCCGCGTGGTCAAGAGCTTTGTCCGCGAGGGCTTTGAAAACGAGAAGTACACCAAGGCCTGCGAGAGCCTGTACAACCAGTTCGTCAACGCAGAGAGCCGTCTGAGCTTCAATAGCCCCGCCATGCTGACGGCTATTTACGGCTGCAACATTGCCCTGAGCTGGTTCGGCGCAAGTACATCCTGCACGGCGCGCTGACCACCGGCCAGCTCAACGCCCTGTTCGGCTACATCATGAACATTCTCATGGCTCTGATGATGCTGAGCATGGCGTTCGTCATGATCGCCATGTCCGCCGCTTCCGCCAAGCGTATCGTGGAAGTGCTGGACGAGAAGACGGACCTGCCCCCGGCCAAGAACCCCGTGCAGCAGGTGACCGACGGCTCCATTGAGTTTGAGCATGTTTCCTTTCAGTATAAGCACGGTCCGGCCAGCCGGTGCTGAATGATATCACGTTCTCCATCAAACCCGGCGAAACGCTGGGCATCATCGGCGGCACGGGCAGCGCGAAATCCAGCCTGGTCCAGCTCATTCCTCGCCTGTACGACGCCGAGACCGGCACCGTCAGCGTGGGCGGCGTGGATGTGAAAGATTACAATCTCGACGTCCTCCGCCACGAGGTCTCCATGGTGCTCCAGAAGAACGTCCTGTTCTCCGGCACCATCCTCGACAACCTCCGCTGGGGCAGCGAGAACGCCAGCGAGGAAGAGTGCATCCGTGTGGCCAAGCTGGCCTGCGCCGATGAGTTCATCGAGCGCTTTCCCGATCAGTACCACACCTGGATCGAGCAAGGCGGCACCAACGTGTCCGGCGGCCAGAAGCAGCGCCTGACCATTGCCCGCGCCCTGCTGCGCAAGCCCAAGATCCTGATCCTCGACGACTCCACCAGCGCCGTGGATACCGCCACCGACGCAAAGATCCGAAGGCCTTCCGTGAGGAGATCCCCGGCACCACCAAGATCATCATTGCACAGCGCATCTCCCCGGTGCAGGATGCCGACCGCATCCTGGTGCTGGACAACGGCCAGATCAACGGCCTCGGCACTCATGAGGAACTGCTGAAGAACAACGCGATCTATCAGGAAGTCTACAACAGCCAGACTCAGGGCGGCGGCGACTTCGACAAGCAGGGAGGTGAGCAGTAATGGCAGAACAGAAAGCAAAAGTCGTCCACGGCCCCGGCCCCCGCGGCGTGGGAGGCCCGCGTCCGAAGGTCGAGAACCCGGGCAAGCTGCTCAAGCGCATCATGGCAGAGGTGTTCAAGCACTATCTGCCTCACTGCATCCTCGTGCTCATCTGCATCGTGGCAAGTGCCATGGCAAATGTGCAGGCCAGCCTGTTTTTGCAGACGCTGGTGGACGATTACATCGTCCCCATGACCCAGCAGGCCAACCCCTGATTTTGCTCCCCTGCTGGGCGCTCTGCTCAAGGTGGGCTGCATCTATGTGGTGGGCATCCTCGCCGCATGGCTCAATTCCCGCATCATGGTCAATGTCACGCAGGGCACCCTGCGCAACCTGCGTGTTCAGCTCTTCACCCACATGGAGAGCCTGCCCATCAAGTATTTTGACCAGCACCCCCACGGCGACATCATGTCCGTCTACACCAACGACGTGGACACCCTGCGCCAGATGCTCAGCCAGAGCATCCCGCAGCTGGTGTCCAGCGCCATCACCATCGTTTCCGTCTTTGCCAGCATGTGCATGCTGAGCTGACAGCTCACCGTCGTCACCATGCTGATGGTAGCCCTGATGCTCTTCTGCTCCAAGAAGATCACCCAGCAGAGCGGCAAGTTCTTCATCGCACAGCAGCGCGACCTCGGCAAAGTGAACGGCTACATCGAGGAAATGATGGAGGGCCAGAAAGTTGTCAAGGTCTTTACCCACGAGCAGAAGGCTCGAGGGCTTCCGCGAGCTGAACGATAAGCTCAAGGACAGCGCCAAGCAGGCCAACAGCTTTGCCAACATCATGATGCCCGTCAACGCCCAGCTGGGCAACGTGAGCTACGCCGTCTGCGCTCTGGTGGGCGCGGCCATGGCCGTGGGCAATGTGGGCGGCATGACGCTGGGCACTGTCATGGCGTTCCTGGCCCTGAACAAGAGCTTCAATATGCCCATCAGTCAGGTATCCATGCAGGCCAACAGTATCATCATGGCGCTGGCCGGTGCAGAGCGCATCTTCAAGATGATGGATGAACCCAGCGAGGCCGACGAGGGCTATGTCACCCTCATCAACGCCAAGTACGACAAGGACGACAACCTCGTGGAGGCCAACGAGCGCACCGGCATCTGGGCCTGGAAGCACCCCCACCACGACGGCACCACCACCTACCACAAGCTGGAAGGCGACATCACCTTCACGGATGTGGATTTCGGCTATGTCCCCGAGAAGACCGTCCTGCACGACATCAACCTGTATGGCCGTCCGGGCCAGAAGATCGCCTTTGTCGGCGCCACCGGCGCCGGCAAGACCACCATCACCAACCTGATCAACCGCTTCTACGACATTGAGGACGGCAAGATCCGCTACGACGGCATCAACATCCAGAAGATCCGGAAATCCGACCTCCGCCGCTCTCTGGGCATCGTGCTGCAGGACACCCACCTGTTCACCGGCACGGTCATGGAGAACATCCGCTATGGTCGGCTGGATGCCACTGACGAGGAGTGCATCGCCGCCGCCCGGCTGGCCAACGCCAATGGCTTCATCCAGCGTCTGCCGGACGGCTACAACACCATGCTGACCGGCGACGGTGCGAACCTGTCGCAGGGCCAGCGCCAGCTGCTGGCCATCGCGCGCGCCGCCGTGGCCGACCCGCCGGTGCTGATCCTCGACGAGGCAACCTCCTCCATCGATACCCCCGCCGCCAGAACAGGAACACCACCGTGCCTCCGGCAGCGACGCCGACCCAGCTGTAGACAAAGCCCAACAGCCCGCCGTGGGCTGCGACGTTGAGGGCCACGATGGCGATAAGGGGCAGCGGCGGGAAGATGGACTCCACCATTGCCAGAAGGATGGGTGCCACCGGTCCCAGCCCCTCAAAGCTGTCCAGCAATGCCTCCCAGAATTCCAGCGTACCCAGCTGATGTATCCCATCGATGAACATCGTTCCCATCGTGCCCGTACCCTTCCTTTCGCTTCCGCCCATTATTGAGTCATAGTATATCCATCATCTATGACCGGGAGATGAACAAAATCTGAGCAATTTTGCCATTTTACAGCCTCATCTCTCCTATAACAACGGAACAGGCCCTCGTTTTCCTGCACGATATTTTCTTTTTCACGTGTTCTGGGCCGCTTCGGCCTGCTTTTCGGCCTTGATGCGCTGGCGTTCCAGATACTGGGCGCGCTGCCTTTTCCAGTTGGCCAAAGAGGCATCGTCCGGCATCTGGACGCAGCGGGCGAAAGCCCAGTGCAGGCCGTCCCGGCGGGACATCCGGTATTTCTGGAACACACCCCGCCCTGCCTCGCCGCCCTTGCCCGCACAGACGGGGCACTGGGACAGGGTATACCAGCCGCTGCTCCCCTTTTTCAGCCAGACGTCGTCCGGCTGCAGGGCCGTGCCGCAGACCGGGCAGGCCATCGTTCCGATGACGGGGTCCAGCTTCCATGTGGACTGTTCCAGATAGCCCCGGAACACCTTGAAATCCCGGTAGTCGCCCGGTGTCGGGCAGAGGTTCTGGTGCAGCGTCTCGTCCTCGGTAGGGTAAGCGGCCAGCCCGGCCCGCAGGTCCAGCCTGCGGCAGATGTCGGCGGTGTAGAGGGTGTCAGACAGAGCATCGTGGAAGGGTCGCTCCATCGGGATGCCCATCCGGGTGACAACGCTCTCCAGCTTCATCCCCTCGCCCTCTTTGCGGGGATGCTCCCGCAGGAAGATCTGCTGCAGGTCGTACCAGACCGTCGGACGGCTCTCGTCGAGGTTGCACAGGAAAGAGGTTCTGCTTGAGCACCGGCACGTCATCCAGCCCCCACTCGGCGAACTCGGCATCCGGGCCGCACCACTTCATGAAGCGGCGGAGGCCCTGAAGGATGGGTTCGCCCTTGTCGAGATCCTCCTGCGTCAGACCGGTGACTTTGGCGATGTGGTGCTGCAGGCTGCGGAAGATGCGGGGACGGAGGTGGATGGAGAAGGTATCCAGCACATTGGCGTCCTCGTCGATCTTGACAGCGCCGATCTCGATGATCTCGCCCCGGAGCGTCTGCTGGACGCCATGGTAATTGAAGGTAAAGGGCTTATAGCCGATATTCCACTCCAGATCGAACAAAACTAAGTTGCGCGGCATTTGCGTCTGGTATCCTTTCACAAAATGAACTTCTCGATGGCCTCAGCCACGCCGTCGTGGTTGTTGTCGGCCTCCGTCACATAGTCGGCGGCCTCCTTGACGGCGGCTCGGCGTTCTGCATGGCAACGCCCACACCGGCATAGGCCAGCATGGAGCGGTCATTCAGGCCGTCGCCGCAGGCCATGAGATTTTCGCGGGTCAGGCCCATCTTCTCCAGCAAAGCCCGCCAGGCTGACATCCTTGGCGACCCCCAGCGGCACAGCTTCGATGAAGAAGGGGCTGGACGGGTAGAGGTCGATCTCGCCCGCAAACACCTTCCGGCCTGCTTCCAGCACCTCGCCGCGGCGGGCGGGGTCGAGCGTAATGAGCATTCTTGCAGATGGGATAGTCCACATAAGCCGCCAGATCCTCCACTTTGATCATGGGCAGGTCGCAGGTGAAGCACTCCTTCAGCGCCCACGGGTCCTCGGGGCTTTCGGAAACGACGCCCTGCTTATTGTTGTGACGATGGCCCTTCTGCTCCCTTGGCAAAGGCACAGAGGGCCGGCACCACCTTAGGGTCCAGCCGCTGTCTGTAAAGCGTCCTGCCCGTTTTGCAGTCGGTGATGGCACCGCCATTGTAGGCCAGGATGCAGCCGCCCTTTTTGTCCAGTCCCAGGTCCTTTGCCAGCGGCATGATGCCTGCCGTGGGGCGGCCGGAGGCCAGTACGATGGTCACGCCCTTTGCCACGGCGGCATCCAGCGCCGCGCGGGTGCGGGGAGTCACGTTCTTTTCGTCATTGGTCAGGGTGCCGTCCAAGTCCAGTGCCAGCACCCGGATATTCTTCTCGCTCATATCTTCCTCACTTCCGGGCAGTGTTGCCCGCCCTTGGGATGGTCGTTTTTCTCTCTTACGCTTTATTGTACAATGAATGCGCTGTCCCAGTGCAACCCTCCGGGCCGTATTTCGTTGATTTTTTTGTTCCCGGCGTATTACAAAGAGTGGTTTGTTCCGCCATACAAACCGCGGTTTGTGATAAAAAACACGTAGGGATAGCGTTTTCTAACTACTTTTCGTAAAAAAGTTAGCACGTCTTAATTTAGCTCAAAACCCTTGAAAATTTGAAAAGCCGTGCTACAATATGGCCAGAAGTGGTCCTCCACTGCCCGGATTCGGCCTGTAGACATCGGGTGAGAAAGCAGGCAAGGCAGCCGCGGGGGCTCAAGACAGGCATTCCAGATGCCGAAATAAAAATAAGTGAGGTTTACAACTATGGTTGACGTGAAGAAGATTGCTCTGTTTGTTGGTGGTGTCGTGTTTGGTTCTGCCGGTTTCAAGGTGCTGGCAAGCAGGATGCCAAGAAAGTTTACACCCAGACCACTGCCGCCGTCCTGCGCATGAAAGACTCCACCATGGAGACGGTCAATAAGGTCCAGGAGCAGGCCGGTGATATCCTGGCCGATGCAAAGGCCATCAACGAGGCCCGCGCTGCCGAGGCTGCACAGGAAGTCATCGAGGACGCTGCCGAGACGGAAGCAAAGACCGAGGAATAATCCCGCAGCTTCTGAGCCGCCTTCGGGCGGCTCTTTTTTCATGAATCTGCACTAAAAGAGGTTCTTACTGATGAAATGTACGATTTTACATGAAAGCCGGGGCCGGATGCGGGTGCATGTCCACGCTGTGCGGATGACCCTCCACCGTGCCGATGTGCTGGAAGCTTACTTGAACCATCAGGACAGCATCCACCACGCCACCGTGTATGAGCGGACAGGCGACGTGGTGCTGACCTACACCGGCAGCCGCAAGGAAGCCATTGCCCTGCTGGCCGGTTATAAATTTGATCACGCGGAGCTGGATGTGCTGGTCACCTCCAACGACAGCCGGAAGATCAACCGGGAATATCAGGATAAGATGTTCACCCTGGTGGCCGGCCACTACGCCCGCAAGCTGTTCCTGCCTGCTCCCATCGCGGCGGCCTACACCATCTGGCGCTCCATCGCGTTCGTCTGGAAAGGCATCCGCTGCCTGCTGCAGCGCAAGCTGGAGGTGGAAGTGCTGGATGCACTGAGCATCAGCGCCTCCCTCCTGCGCAGCGATTTCAACACTGCCAGCTCGGTCATGTTCCTGCTCAACGTCGGCTCCCTGCTGGAAGAGTGGACCCGCAAAGAAGAGCCTTGACGATCTTGCCCGCAGCATGGCCCTGAACGTCGATAAGGTCTGGGTGCGCGCACAGGGCACCGAGGTGTTGATGCCCCTGACCAAGGTGCACCCCGGCGACGAGATCGTCGTCCGCTCCGGCAACATGATCCCGCTGGACGGCACCGTGCTGGAGGGCGAGGCCATGGTCAACCAGGCCGCGCTGACCGGCGAATCCATGCCGGTGCGGAAGACCACCGGTGCCACCGTCTACGCCGGCACGGTGGTGGAGGAGGGCGAATGCGTCCTGACCACCAAGGCCGAGGGCGGCACCAACCGCTACGACAAGATCGTGGCCATGATCGAGGAGTCCGAGAAGCTCAAGTCCAGCACGGAGAACCGCGCCCTGCAGCTGGCCGACCGTCTGGTGCCCTGGTGCCTGGCCGGTACCGTGGCCACCTACGCGCTGACCCGCAACGTGACCCGCGCCATCTCCATCCTGATGGTGGACTTCTCCTGCGCCCTCAAGCTCTCCATGCCGCTGGCCGTCCTCTCCGCCATGCGCGAGTGCGGCAACTACCACATCACCGTCAAGGGCGGAAAATATCTGGAAGCCCTGGCCAAGGCCGACACCATCGTGTTTGATAAAACGGGTACCCTGACCCACGCCACCCCCCGCAGGTGGTGCAGGTGGTTCCGTTCTCCGGCTGTGAGGAGCGTGAGGTGCTCCAGCTGGCCGCCTGCCTGGAAGAGCACTTCCCCCACTCCATGGCCAACGCCGTCGTCCGTGCCGCCAGGGAGCGCGGCATCTCCCACGAAGAGATGCACTCCGAGGTGGAGTATATCGTGGCCCACGGCATCGCCAGCCGCGTCAGCGGTGAGCGGGTCGTCATCGGCAGCCACCACTTCGTCTTTGAGGATGAGCATTGCACCGTCCCCGCAGGCGAAATGGACAAGTTCAACGATCTTGACCCGCAGTATTCTCACCTCTACATGGCTGCTTCCGGCCAGCTGGTGGGCGTTATCTGCATCGCTGACCCGCTCCGCCCCGAGGCCGCCCATGTGCTGCGCCAGCTGCGCAAACTGGGCATCTCCAACACCGTGATGATGACCGGCGACAGCGACCGCACCGCCGCTGCCATCGCCAAACAGGTGGGCGTGAACCAGTACTTTGCCGAGGTGCTGCCCGAGGATAAGGCTTCCTTTGTCCAGAAAGCCAAGGCTGAGGGCCACACTGTCGTCATGATCGGCGACGGCATCAACGACTCCCCCGCCCTCTCCGCCGCCGACATCGGCATTGCCATCCACTCGGGCGCTGCCATTGCCCGCGAGATCGCGGACGTGACCATCAAGGCCGACAGTCTGGAAGAGCTGGTGGCCCTCAAGGCCATTGCCAACCAGCTGCAGCGCCGGGTGAGCGCAAACTATCACTTTGTGCTGAGCTTCAACTCCACTCTCATCGCGCTGGGGGCAATGGGCATCCTGCAGCCTGCGTCCTCCGCCATCCTGCACAACCTCTCCACCATCGGCATCAGCCTCAAGAGCATGACCAACCTCCTGCAGGAGGAGAGCGTGCCCCAGCTGAACGCCTGAATCTGAATTTACAAAAAATACCGCCGTGTCACACGACACAGCGGTATTTTTTATTGCTCGCAAATTTATTCCAGGCCGATCTGCTGGGCGTACTCTTCCAGCAGCTCCCGCTCGAGGAAGGGGGTCTTGACGCCCTCGCGGTCACGGTAAGTCTCATGGCCCTTGCCGATGACGGCGATGAGGTCGCCCTCCTGTGCGTGGTCCACCGCGTAGTGCGGGGCATCCAGCCGGTCCGGGATCTCGGTGTACTTGGCGCGAAGTCGTGGCTGTCACGCTGGGTGCCCACGATGCAGACGAAGGCCATGCCCTCGGCTGCCTTGCGGCTGTCGTAGATGATATCGGTCACTTCGGTCTCCAGACTGCCCTGCACAAGGGCAAAGGGGACGCCTTCCATCAATTGTTCCAGTTTCATACATGAACCTCACTTTTTCAGTTTGCAACCCCGGTGCCTGCCGTATCCTGTGCGGCGGGGGCCGGGTCTGTCTCTGTGGTCGGAGCCTGGGCATCGTCCGCAGGCTGTGCAGCGGCGTCCGCCGGGGACGCTGCCGCATCGGCGGCACCCTCTGCGGTACTGTCCGCCGCTTCTTCTGCCGGGGCTTCCTCCGGTGTCGTCGGCTCCGGCACGACATAGCCGGACGGCAGCTCCGGCTCGCCCTGCGCAAAGGTGAACTTGCGGGTGCTGGACATGCTGATGTGGGTGAAGTCCAGCGTACCGGTGTCGGTAGCCGCACAGCCCTTGCCGTCCTCATTGAGCAGCACATGCCGGGCCAGCTTGAGCTTGTAGTCCAGTTCGTTCAGGGTGCCCAGCCGGACGCTGATGCGGTCCTGATACAGGAACGCCATCTCCTCCGGGTCGGCGAACTCGATGCGGGTGACATCCCCGCGCATCCCGGCGGTATCCAGCGCCGTCAGCAGGGTGCTGAGGGCCTCCAGACGCTTATCGCCCGCCTCCTCTTCCACGGCAGCGGAGGCGCTGGCCGCGTCGGAGGCACTCTCCGAAGCGGCGCTGCTGTCTGCCGGTGTTTCCTCCTCGAAGCACAGCTGCTCGCCGGGGTCCGAGAAGATCGGCTCGCCGCCGTACAGCGTAGGCAGGCCGGTGGGCTGGGCGGAGTCTGCCGCCAGGATCTTCAGACCGGCCGAGAGGGTCAGCCAGCCCTTTGCCGTCTGCATGGCGTAGGCGGGCTGGGCTTCCGCCACCCGCACGACCACGGTACTGGGGTAGTCCCGCTCCACCCGGATGTCCTCCAGCATGGGGAAGACCTTTTCCAGCGCAGCGGCTTTGGCAGCGGGGTCAAAGCTGAAGATGTTCTCTTCTTTCTGGACACCCAGCGCCTGCAGGATCTGCTCGCTGGAGTAGCCGCCCGCTTCGCTCACCACGCCGTCCGCCGTCCGCACCTCAATGGTGTTGATCTTGAACAGCATGGTGACCGTCAAATAGATGCCTGCCGCGATGACGCAGAGCAGCATGGCCAGCGCGGTCAGGCGCTGGATGGCTCTGCGGCGTCGGAGGGCCTTGCGGGTCATCTTCCGTTTCTTTTTTCCTTCCCGGCGGGCGGGGTCCCGCAGGTTCGCCTGCGTAGGGCGGAGCCGCTGGCCGCTGGCCGGGCGCCGGGCGTTCGGGTTCTGAGGCCGGGCCTGCCCATTGCGGGGCCGCTGGCTCTGCGGCGCGCTCGTTCTCCGCTGGTTCTGGCGCGGCGCATTTGGTGCCCGGTTCCGGGAGGGGTTCTGCTTCTGGACGGGGCGGCCTCCGGTGGGGAACTGGATGCTGTTGTCCGGGTAGCTGCCGGAGCCGGTATCCCGCGCCGCATAGCGGCTGGGCCGGGGCGCATCGGGGTCATAGTTCGGGTTGGTCACCGGGTGTCTGCCGGGCGTCGTGGAGCTTGGATAACCCACATTGCTCCGGTCTGCCGGGCGGCTGGGCCGGGTGTCCCGTGCCTGATCGTAGACCGGGCGGCGCTTCCCATTCTTTTTCCGGTTCTGGGGTCGGTCTGCCATTGGGCCGCACCTCCTTTCCTTTGGATTTCACGTTCTGTTACGGGGTCTTGACCAGCTTGAGCAGGGCATTGGCGATGCGGTCCAGGCTGTCGTCCACCGAGAGCTTCCGGGCATTCTGGCCCATCTGCGCCAGCTTTCCCGGCTCGGCCAGCAGGTCGGCCACGGTGGCCACGAGTGCTTCGCCGGTCAGGGTCTTTTTCCTCAATGACCACGGCGGCCCCGGCTTTCTGCAGCTCCATGGCGTTGTAATACTGGTGGTTCTCGGCCACATTGGGGCTGGGGATGAGGACTGCAGCGCGGCCCACAGCCTCCAGCTCGGCCAGCGTCAGGGCACCGGCGCGGCTGATGACGAGGTCGGCAGCGGCCAGCAGCTCCGGCATGTTGTTGATGTATTCCTTCACCACAAGGCTCTCGCCGGGGGCAAAGCCCTTTTCTTTTTCGAGGTTCTGGAACAGCTCCACGCCGTACTGGCCGGTGGCATGCAGGTGCAGCACCGGCTTCTGATTTTTCTGCTCCCAGGCGCAGAGGTCGGCCACCACCTCATTGACCCGCCGTGCTCCCAGACTGCCGCCGAACGACAGGATGACCGTGCGGTCCCCTGCCCCCAGTTCGGCGCGGATGGCGTCGCGGTTTCTGGCCTGGGCGAACACCTCCGGCCGCACGGGGTTGCCCACCACGAGGGTCTTTTCGGGGGCACCCAGCTTTTCCACGGCGGCGGGCACAGCGGCAAACACGATGTCCACATCCGGGGCCAGCAGCTTGTTGGTCACGCCGGGGAAGGCGTTCTGCTCATGGATGGCGGTCTTGATGCCCTTCTTGGCGGCGCAGCGCACCACCGGGCCGGACACATAGCCGCCGCAGCCGATGACCAGATCGGGCTGTACCTCCCGCATCATCTTCCGGGCCGTGGGGCCGGAGAGGGCCAAGTTCCACAGCGTGATGAGGTTCCGCTTGATGTTGTGCAGCGAGAGCTTGCGCTGGAAGCCGGTGATCTCGATGTGGTGGAAGGGGTAGCCCGCCTGGGTCACCAGGCGGTACTCCATCCCCTCTTTGCGGCCGGCAAAATGGATCTCGGCCGTCGGGTCTGCTTTTTTCAGTGCACCGGCAATGGCCAGTGCGGGGTTGATATGGCCGGCCGTGCCGCCGGCAGCGATCAGAACACGCATCTTGGTTCCTCCTTATGATTCGGTCCGCGCTCTGCGCGCGGTATCCAGCACGATGGTCTTTTCCCTGCGGCGGGCCTCCCGCTCCTCGTGGGCGCGGCGGCGCTCCTGACGGATGCGCTCACCGTTGCGGCCAATGTTGACCATGACCCCCATCTCCGCCAGCAGCAAGATCAGGCTCGTGCCGCCGGAGGAGAAGAAAGGCAGCGAAATGCCGGTGTTGGGCAGCGTGTTGGTGACGACCGCGATGTTGCAGAACACCTGCCACGCGATCTGCGCCATGATGCCGATGCCCACCAGCGTGCAGTAGCGGTTCTCGGCGTGGAACGCCAGCCACAGCCCCTGCACGAGGAAGAGCACGAAGAGCAGGATGACCAGCACGGCCCCCACAAAGCCCAGCTCCTCGCAGACGACGCTGAAGATGAAGTCGTTGGTGCTTTCGGGGAGCCAGAGCTGTTTTTCGATGCTGTTGCCGAGGCCGAGGCCCGTCACGCCGCCGGAGCCGATGGCGTAAAGGCTCTGCAGGGTCTGGTCGGTCATCTTGGTCAGGTCGTGCGTCCAGCCGTCCAGACGGCTCTGCAAGTAAGGGATGGAGTCGATGTGCTGCAGGATCGTTTCCAGCAGAAAAATGCCGGTTGCACCCCCCACCCAGGTGATGACGCCGCCGTTGCCGCCCAGCAGCAGGATGGTGCCCACCATGGCGGTGGTCAGCACGATGCCGGACATGTGCGGCTCCATCACGAGCAGCAGGATGACCGGCAGCAGCGGGAGCAGCGGCAGGAGCAGCTCCCGCACCAGCCGCTGCTGCAGCCACGGCCCCACCGGCACCTGGCCGCTGCGGCTGGGGTCCAGTTTTTCCAGCCGGGGGGCCTTGGCCGCGATGTGGGCCGTGAGCAGGATCATCTCAAACTTTGCGATCTCCGAAACCTGCACCGTCATACCGGCCACGCGCAGCCAGCGCTTGCAGCCGTTCAGCGGGGTGCTGAACAGCACCAGCACCAGCAGCGCCAGCACAAGGAAATACCCCGGCCAGACCAGCCTGCGGAGCAGACGGTGGTCTACATAGGAGAACAAAAACATGGCCACAAGGCCCAGCCCCAGGCAGAGCACCTGGGATTTGATGTAGTGCAGGCTGTCGCCAAAGCGGAGATAGCCTGTGGTATAGCTGGCGCTGAACAGCATCACCAGCCCGAATACGATGATGATGCCCAGCGTTGCCAGCCAGTAGAGCAGAATGGGAGACCAGGGGCCGGGGTCCCGCTGCAGCAGCGCGAACGGCTCCGGCTTTTTTCGGCGGATGGTTGCCATCTGCACACCTCCTCAACTGATTTTTGCCCATTGCAGGGCCAGCGCCGCGCCCAGCAGGGCGAGCACGCAGAATGTATAAAAGATCTGCACCGCACTGCTGCCGCGCAGCTCCATCCAGCGGTGGAGCGGGGCCGTGCGGAAGAGCTGCTTTTTCCCATGCGTGGTTTGATAGACCGCGATCTGCACCGCCACCATGCCGCCCTCCAGCCAGTAGGGCAGCCCCAGCGGGAGCGCAAGGTCCGGCCAGCCGATGCACAGCGGCGCACAGCCCAGTGCCCCGGCCAGAAACAGGCTGCCCACGCTGCCCAGCCGCAGCCGGGCGGGCGGGAAGTTCCAGAGCAGGAACGCCATCAGTGCCCCGGCCAGCGCCGCCGGGAAGACGGCCAGCGGGAACCAGCCGAGGATGGTCATGCAGAGCATCAGGCCCAGCTGGGCCGCAAATGCGGTGCCGCAGCACAGGCCGTCGATGCCGTCCGCGATGCGGACACTCTCGGCCAGCGCCACAAGGCCCGCTTCCCAGACCAGCGGAGCCAGAACGCCCAGCTCCACATAGCCCAGGCCCGGCAGGGCCAGCCCGGTGGCAAGGCAGCGGCTGGCCCCCAGCAGCAGGAGCACCACGGCACCGGCCCCCGCTTCCAGCAGCAGGCGGGTGCCCCGGCGCAGGCCCAGCGGGGCACGGCGGCGGATGCGGGCCAGGTCATCGGCCAGGCCGACGCCGCCGAACAGCAGCGCCCCGAACAGGGCGATGAGCAGCCGGGTGGAGAGCAGGCCCTCCGTGCCCAGCAGCTGCGGTTCGGCCACGCAGGCGGCGGTCCAGCCCACACCCACGGCGGCCAGCACCCCCACCATCAGGCAGAGCCCGCCCATCGTGGGCGGCTGGGCTGGGCGCTCCGGCGCTTCGTCCGAGTCCTGGCTTGGCGCAGCGTCCGGCCGTTCCGGCTCCGGCGGGCGGGTGGGCTGCTGGCGGCTCTGGAAGGCCCGCAGCAGCGGCACCATCAGATTCCCCATCGCCGCCGTGAGGACGAACCCCAGTGTCGATGCGACGATCAAGGCAAAACGGATCATATCACTGCTGCTCCTTGTAGAAGAGTTCCAGCACCTTTTCCAGCGCCATGCCGCGGCTGGCCTTGACCAGCAGCGCATCGCCCGGCTGCATCAGCCGGAGCAGGGCGTCGGCGGCTTCGCGGTAGGTGTTGGCGTGCAGGGTGGTCAGGCCCTTGGCCGCAGCCACCACGGCCGTGCGTCGGGCCTGCTCGCCGTAGGTGATGAGGGTGTCGATGCCGCTTTCCGCCGCCTGACGGCCCACTTCCTCGTGGGCCTCACGGCTCAGGTCTCCCAGCTCCAGCATATCGCCCAGCAGGGCAAAGCGGCGCTTGCAGGGGTACTCCCTGAACATGGCCAGCGCGGCCTTCATGCTGTCGGGGTTGGCGTTGTAGCAGTCCTCGATGACATCCACGCCGTTGCTGTGGACGACCTTCTGGCGCATCCCGGTCTGCTCAAAATTGCTGATGCCCCGCAGCACCTTCCGGGCATTGAGGCCCAGCCGGGTGGCGGCGCAATAGGCGGCCAGCGCATTGGCCACATTGTGGCGGCCCATCGCAGGGATGTGCACCATAAAGGTGCCCTCCTCGTGGTCTTCGAGCACAAAGCTCATGCCGTCGGCCTCCTGCTGGATGGACAGGGCGCAGACATCCGCCCCCTCGTCGCCCAGGCTGAACCAGACGGGCCGGACATGCTCCGGCAGCTCTGCCTTCCGCAGGAAGGGGTCGTCGCCGTTCAGCACCAGCGGAGCGCCCTCCGGCAGACCGGCGCAGATCTCCAACTTGGCCTTGCAGATGTTCTCCTGACTGCCCAGGTTGCCGATGTGGGACACGCCGATGCAGGTGATGATGCCCACATCCGGGCGGGCGCAGCGGCTCAGCCGCTCGATCTCGCCCGGGTGGCTCATGCCCATCTCGACGACGGCATATTCGGTCTCGTTCCCGATGCGGAACATCGTGCGGGGCAGGCCCAGCTCATTGTTCTGGTTGCCCTCGGTCTTGATGGTATTGCCAAAGCCCGCGATGGCGGCATAGGTCATCTGCTTGGTGGTGGTCTTGCCCACGCTGCCCGTCACGCCCACGACTTTGGGGTGGAACTGGCTGCGGTAGTTGGCCCCCATCACCATCATGGCATGGTAGCTGTCCGCGCAGAGCACGGCCTTTTCCGCCGGGACGCCCTCGACCGGGTGGTTCAGCACCACACAGAAGGCCCCGGCTTCCAGTGCCTTGGCTGCAAAGTCGTGGCCGTCGAATCGTTCCCCCGGAAAGGCCACAAAGATGCAGCCGGGGCAGACCTCGCGGCTGTCGGTGGTCACAAGGGACACTTCGGCGTCCCCGGTGTCAAAGCCTTCCGGCGCAAGGCCGTTCAGCAGAATGCTTGCTCTGATCTTTTCCATACGATACTCTCCCTTTTCCTGATATCACTCGATCGTCTTCCATACGAGATGCCGTTCCTCTTACCAACAGCCCCCAGCAGATCGGAACCTCACGACCCGGCTGCCAATGGCTCTCCCTTGGGGGAGAGCTGGCGCGAAGCGCCTGAGAGGGTTTACCCGCAGGTGATGGTCACGAGGGTGCCGCGCTGGACGCTGGCCCCCGCCGCCTCGCTCTGCTCCTGGACCAGGCCGTTCGCATCGCCGGCCACAATGCAGTTGAGCCCGGCTGCTGCCAGCATCTGGCGGGCAAAATCCGCGCTCTTGCCCGTCACATCCGGCACCTCCGTGTGCCTGCCTTCGTATGTATCGGTATACAGATACACCGTGGTGCCGTAGGGCACCTCCGCGCCTGCGCGCGGGTACTGGTAGGTGACCACCGCGCCCGCCTGGCTGGCGTCGCTCTCGGCCAGCTGGTGCTTGAGGCCCTTGATGTTCAGCGAGACCTGCGCATTGCTCCACTCGTTGCCGATGAGGTTGGGCACTTTGACGATGGTGCCGCTGCGGTCAGTGCCGTCGGTGGCGATGCCAAGGTAGGGCGCGATCTCACTGATGATGTTGCCGACGACAGGCGCAGCCAGAATGGACGAGTAGTCCGTGTTGGCGTTGTTGGGGTCGTCCAGCATGACGTAGACCAGAATCTCCGGGTCGTTGGCGGGCAGGACCGCCGCAAAGGAGGCGACCTTCTTGTAGTCGCCGTCGGCGCGGCGGTCCATGTTCAGCTGCTCGGACGTGCCGGACTTGCCGCCGATGCGGTAGCCTGCCACGTAGGCGCGGCCGCCGCCGCCCTGCGTGCCGTCCGCCACTTCATATTCCATGATCTGGCGGATGGCCTCGCTGGCGCTCTCGCTGATGACCTGACGGCGGACGTTCGCGCCGACCTCCTCGACGACGTTGCCGTTCTGGTCGGTGATCTTATCCACCACATGGAGGGGTGACGAGATAGCCGCCGTTGACGGCTGCCGAGATGGCGGTGCAGACCTGCAGCGGCGTGACCGCCATGGCCTGACCGAAGGCCGACGAGGCCAGCTCGACTTCGCCCAGGCGGCTCTTGCTGTAATACTGCATGAAGTTCGTCTCGCTGGGCAGGTCCACGCCGGTGCGCTCGGTGAAGCCGAAGGCGTCAAAGTAATCATAGAACAGGCTGGAACCGATGCGCTGGCCCAGCTGGATGAAGTAGATGTTGCAGCTGTTCCGCAGCGCTTCGGCCAGATTCTGGACGCCGTGAGCCTTTTTGCCGGCACAGTGGTAGGTCTCCTTGGCAACGCCGTAGGCACCGGAACAGTTCAGCGTGGTGTTGATGGTCGCCTTGCCGGAGTCCACCCCCATGGCCGCCGTGATGACCTTGAAGACGCTTCCGGGGTAGTACAGCTCGGTGATGGTCTTGTTCTTCCACTGGATATCACGGTAATAGCCCGAGTAATCGCCCTCCGGGTCCAGCACCTTGTTGCCGTTCGCATCCGTGACATAGCTGCCGTCCTCATTCTTGAGGTAGATGCCGTAGAGCTCCGGTTCGGCGTGGACCAGCTCGTTGAGATAGGCCTCGTTGACGGTGTAGTCCAGCGGGCTATTGGGGTCGAAGTCCGGCTTGGAGGCCATGGCCAGGATGGCACCGGTCTTGACATTCATCACGATGGCCGCGCCGCGGTTCTCGACGTTGTTGGCCGAGATGGCCTCGTTCAGGTAGCGCTCCGCCACCTCCTGGATGTTCACATCCAGCGACAGCACCAGATTGGAGCCGTCCTTGGCAGCGTAGGTGGTGGCGTTTTCGTCCGCGATGGCATTGCCGTAAGCGTTGCGCAGGGTGATGGTGCGGCCATTGACGCCCGCCAGCGTGGATTCGTAGGATTTTTCCAGGCCGTAGGTGCCGTAGCCGTCGGCATCGCAGAAGCCCAGCACCGCGGCCGCAAAGGCACCATAGGGGTAATCCCGCTGGAAGCTCTTGGTGGAGGAGACAGAGACGCGGCCCTTGCGGATGCCCTTGTCGGCATCGGCCTTTTTTGTGGGCCTTGTTGTATGCGGTGACGTATTGTTCAATGGACAGCTTGATGGCGTTGTTCACCTTGGTGGCCAGCGTCTGGTAGGCCGAGTCGCTCTTGGACAGGGCATCGTACACCGCCTGATACTGGGTCTGGTAGGCCGCCGAGGAGGTATCCACGCTGTCCAGGCTCTCGCCGTCGCCGGAGAGCAGCCGCAGGGTGATCTGGGTGCTGACCTCCTGCAATGCGGCAGGGTCGGCTGTCCTGGTCACCTCGCCGGTGTCGTCGTTCTTGCTGCTGGTGAACAGGGCCGTGCTGTAGCTGGGGTCGGCCCAGATGGTCCATACCACGCTGGTGGAGGCCAGCGTGATGCCGGAGGTATCGTAGATCTCGCCGCGGGTCGCCTGGATGGTGCTGTCCAGCAGCTGCTGCTGGGCCGCATACTGGCGGAAGGTCGCGCCGTTCTTGATCTGGATATTGTACAGGCTGTGGATGACGATGCCTGCCGCCGCCACGACGAACACCACCGCTGCGCCAAAGCTGAAATGCCGCAGCCGTGCGCTCAGCCGCTCGTGCGGGTCGGCGCGGCGCAGCCGGTAAGCCCTTTTTTGTTCTTGGAGGATGGTTCCTGCATGTTGGTTTGACTCCTGAGAAACCGAAAAAGCGTGCGCTGCCGCACGCTTTTCCTGTTTTATTTTAGTTTGCGCGGTTCACGCGGCCCATGACCATCATGGCACCGTCGTGCAGCAGGTCGGTCCACTGCCGCACAGCGGACTCCTTGCGGACAAGGACGCTGCCCTCGTCCAGGCGGATGTAGGTGATCTGGCTCTGGTCGATCTTCATCAGACCGAGGCGGGTGGCCGTCTCTTCCACGCTGGTGATGTTGGTGCGGTTGTTCAGTGCACTGTTGTAGTAGGTGTACTGGCTCTGCTCGCTGACGAGCTCCGCCTTGGCGTTCTGGATCTTGCTGTTCAGCTCCACCAACTGGGACTCGCTCCACAGCAGGCTGACGGCAAAGCCCACCAGCAGCGCCGCCGAGAGCAGCTGCAATGCGTGCTGCATGGCAGCGCGCACCGGGTTCAGCCGGGGCTTACCGCCTTTTTCCACCCGCAGCGGAACGTTCCGCTGCGTCTGGGGTGCTCTTCTGCGGCGCACCTCTGTCATATCATATGCTGCCTGGCCCATGGTACTCTCCTCCTCACTGATACTCCGCAATGGTTAAATTTTTTCAAGAACGCGGAGATGTGCCGACCGGCTGCGCCGGTTCTCTTCCAGCTCCTGCGTATTTGCTTCGATGGGTCTGCGGGTGATGAGTTTTGCTTTGGCCCTGCCGCCGCAGACGCAGACCGGGAACTCCGGCGGGCAGGTGCAGGCGGTGGCCCAGCGGCGGAACTTGTTCTTCACCAGCCGGTCTTCCAGCGAGTGGAAGGTGATGATGCACAGCCGCCCGCCGGGGGCCAGATGCTCAAAGATGGTGTCCATGCCCTCTTCCAGTGCGTCCAGCTCGTGGTTGACTGCAATGCGCAGCGCCTGGAAGGTGCGGCGGGATGGGTTCTTGTTCTTGCGTCGCTCGGCCGCCGGCATGGCGCTGGCCACGATGTCGGCCAGCTGCAATGTCGTCTCGATGGGGGAAATCTCCCGCGCCTCGACGATCTTGCCCGCGATCTGCCAGGCGAAGGGTTCTTCGCCATAATCCTTGAGGATGCGGGCCAGCTCCTCCCGGCTCTCGGTGTTCACGAGGTCGGCGGCGGTCTCGCCCTCCTGGCTCATCCGCATGTCCAGCGGAGCGTCTGCCCGGTAGGAAAAGCCTCTGGCGGCATCGTCCAGCTGGTGGCTGGAAACGCCGAGATCCAGCAGCGCTCCGTTGATCTTGTCGATGCCCAGCTGTTCCAGAGCTTGTCCCGCATAGCGGAAGTTGATCTGCACCACGGTGGCAGGCAGCCCGGCCAGCCGCGCCCGCGCAGTCTGCACCGCGTCCGGGTCCTGATCCAGCGAGATGAGCGCCTGCCGCCCTGTTCCGCGTCCAGCCGCAGCGCGATCTGGCGGGAATGCCCCGCACCGCCTGCGGTGCCGTCCAGATAGGTGCCTGCCGGGTCAATGGCAAGGCCGTCCAGGCACTCGTTCAAAAGCACAGGCACATGCTCAAACGAGGCCGGGTCAAAGGCTTGTCCGATCGTTTCACTGCCCATAGGGCCCAGCCTCCTTTCTGTCGTTTCAAGTTGCGTATCATCCGGCATTTTTACGCTGTTTTTCCGTTTTTCGCCGTGTTTTTCTGCCCGCAGGGACACACTGCCCCAAGGCATCTCTCTGATACAGTTTTATTGTAACAAAACCGCCCTGCGAATGCAAGGCTTTTCGGGCTGGTTTTTCTCTCAAAATGTCACAAAAAAAAGCCCCTGCAAGCCGTCAATTTTGCTGGCAGGGGCAAATGGATTTTTCCGACAAACTCCGCTCACTGGGGTTTCCGGGGCGTCTGGCGCAGATTGGCGCGGACGTTCCGGACCTGCGCAGCGTTCTCTGCCATGGTCTCCTCGGTGGTCTTGAGCATATTATCACAGTAGTCGGTCACGGTCTGGCGGACGGTGCGGGCCTCGGTCTGGGCGGCTGAGACGATCTCGGAGGCGCGCTGCTGGGCCGCCTTGACGATCTCCGCCTCGCTGACGAGGATGCGGGCGCGGTCCTCGGCCTTTTTCACGATGGCCTGGGCCTGGGCGTTGGCCGAATCAATGAGCTGGGCGCGGTCGCTGACGATGGACTGTGCCTGCCGCAGCTCCACGGGCAGATTCTGGCGGATCTCGTCCAGATAATCCCGGATCTGCTCCACGTCCACGATCCGCTTGCCACCCGAAAGGGGCATCCCGGCGCTCTCTTCCAGCGCGTCCTCAATGGTATCCAAAAGCTCGTTCACGTTCATTCCGCATCTTCCTCTCCGGCAGGCTGCATGGGCTTCGTGTACTTCCACAGCAGCACCTTGCCATACTTATACTGTTTCTTCAGCGTCAGGCTGCCCACCTCGGCAGGCAGCACAAGGCCGGTCTCGCTCTCGCACAGGACGATGCCGCCGGGTGCCAGCACCTTTTCCACACTGGGAAGGATCTTTTCCAGCGTACCACCGCGGAACGGCGGGTCCAGCAGAACCAGGTCGAACTGCTCACGGCAGGCGGAAAGATACCGCGCCGCCTCGCCGATGTTGACACGGCTGCGGTCGAACACGCCGCAGGTCTTGCAGTTCTTCATCACGATGTTGACGGCCTCGCGGTTCTCGTCCAGGAACACGCACCGTGCTGCCCCGCGCGAGAGGGCCTCGATGCCCAGCTGGCCGCTGCCTGCGTACAGGTCCAGCACCCGGGCGCCGGGCAGGTCGAACTGGACGATGCTGAACATCGCCTCCTTGACCTGATCGAGGGTGGGGCGGGTGATATCGGTGCCGGGCAGCGCTTCCAGCCGTCTGCCGCGGGCTTCTCCTGCAATGACTCGCATGTGGTTGCCTCCTTTTGCATTCCGTTTTATGTATCTTTATATTATTGTCAAGACACCGTACTTTGTCAAGGCCCGCGTTGCACTGCGGCCGCAAGTGTGCTAAAATCAGGGCAGAGCGCCCCCCTGTTCCGGGGCGCATGGTCAAAAGGAGAGATTCAACGTATGAAAGTCCTGCTCATCAACGGCAGCCCCCACGAGAAAGGCTGCACCTACACCGCTTTGTCCCTCATCGCGGAGGAGCTGAACCGCGCCCACATCGAGACCGAGATCTTCAACGTCGGCACCCGGCCCGTCGGCGGCTGCATCGGCTGCGGCGGCTGTGCCGCCGGCAAGGGCTGCGTCTTCGGCGGCGTGGTCAACGAGGCCATCGAGAAGGCCAAGACCGCCGACGCCTTCGTCTTCGGCACGCCGGTGCACTATGCTTCCGCCTCCGGCAACATGACCAGCTTCATGGACCGCCTCGCCTACGCGGGCGGCAAATATCTGGCCTACAAGCCCGCCGCCATCTGCTGCTCGGCCCGCCGCGCCGGCACCACCACCACGCTGGACCAGCTGGTCAAGTACCCGGAGTTCTTCCACATGCCGCTGGTCAACGGCTCCTACTGGGCCATGGTCCACGGCTCCAACCCCGCTCAGGTCCTGCAGGACGAAGAGGGCTGCGCCGTGATGCGGGAACTGGGCCGGAACATGGCCTGGCTGCTCCAGTGCATCGAGGCCGGCAAGGCCGCCGGCATCCGGCACCCGGAGAATCCGCCGCCCCATGACGAACTTCATCCGATAAGCAGCCACGCCCGAAAAGCCTGACCGGCACTGCCCGGCCGGGCTTTTCTGCTGCCATCCGCCGCTTTTGTTCCAGAAAAAGTGAGAAATCCCGCAGAAACAGCGCCTGCATCCTTTTTTCGTTCATAACTTTGTGGTAACATGAAGATAAGTATTTTTTACCATGACGGAGAGCAGGCTATGGAACACTACGATTGGAACGACGGCTGGACCTTCACCCCGGTATTCGACCCCGCCATCGTGCGGCCGGAATGTCCGGATCTGCCCCTGACCCCGGTGCGCATCCCGCACACGGTCAGGACGCTGCCCTACAATTACTGCAATGAGAACGATTACCAGCGGCTCTGCGGCTACCGGCGGGAGTTTTTTTGCGCCCAAAGAGTGGCAGGGCCGCACGGTCCTGCTGACCTTTGAGGCCGTGGCGCACGACGCCACCGTCTTCTGCAACGGCCGCCGGATGTTTCATCATGGCTGCGGCTACACGGCCTTTACCGTGGACCTGACCGAATCCCTCCGTCTGGGGGAGCAGAACGTCGTGGCCGTCCGGTGCGACAGCCGGGAAGACCTGAACATCCCGCCCTTCGGCGGGCAGATCGATTTCCTGACCTACGGCGGCATCTACCGCGCCGTCTCGCTGGACGTGAAGGAGCCTGCCTATCTGCGGGACATCTTCATCGAGGCGCAGGCCGAGGGCGATTTCCGCATCTACACCTCCACCGTGGGCGAAACGGTCGGCTGCACCTTGCAGGCCGAGATCCGCAGCCCGCCGGGAGCCGGGCGCTCTACAGCGGCGAGCTGTCGCTGCCCATCGTGGGCACCCTGAACGGCGTCCATCCATGGAGCATCGGACACCCCTTCCTGTACACCCTCACCGTGCGGCTCATCCGCCCCGGCACCAGCGGCCTGCCCGACCGGGTGCTGGACGAAAAATCCACCCGGTTCGGCTTCCGGACCCTCCAGTTCGTGGCGGGCGGGCTGTACCTCAATGGCCAGCGGGTGGAGCTGCGCGGCCTGAACCGCCACCAGAGCTACCCCTATCAGGGCTATGCCATGCCGGACAGCATCCAGCAGCTGGATGCCCAGATCCTGAAAAAGCAGCTGGGCTGCAACGCAGTCCGCACCAGCCACTACCCCCAGAGCCAAGCCTTCCTCGACGCCTGCGACGAGCTGGGGCTTCTGGTCTTTGTGGAAATGCCGGGCTGGCAGCACATCGGCGACGAGAGAGCTGGCAGGCGCAGGCATTGCAGAACTGCCGCGAGATGGTCTGCCAGTGCCGCAACCATCCCAGCGTCTTTCTGTGGGGCGTACGGGTCAACGGCAGCCCCGACGATGAAGCGTTCTACAAGCGCACCAATGAGGCCGTCCGGCGGCTGGACCCTACCCGCCCCACCGGCGGTGCCCACATCCGCCGCAAAGACCAATTGCTGGAAGACGTCTACGCCTACAACGATTTTTCCTACACCGGGCGGGGGGCTGGCTGCGAGAACCGCTCTGCCGTCACGCCCGACCTGCGCAAGGGCTACCTCATCAGCGAGTTCGGGGGCCAGCAGTTCCCGGCCAAGACCTTTGACGACGAGCCGCACCGGCTGGCCCAGGCCCTCCACCACGCGGCCGTCCTGAACGATGCCATCGCCCAGCCGGGCGTGGCGGGCAGCTTTGGCTGGTGCATGGCCGATTACAACACCCACCGGGCGTTCGGCAGCGGCGACCGCATCTGTTACCACGGTGTGCGCCGCTGTCTACGCCAGCCAGAAGCTCCCCCGCTCCCCTTCTGACATCGTGCTCGAGATCTCATCCACCATGGCGCTGGGCGATCATCCGGGCGGCTTTGCGGGGGCCTGCTGGGCGTTCACCAACGCCGAGAGCGTCCGGCTCTACCGCGGCAACGATTTCATTGCCGAGTTCAGCCCGGACCGCCGGGGCCGGTTCGCGGCGCTGCCCCATCCGCCCATCGAGGTGCAGGATTTCGTTGGCTCCCTGCTCGAAAAGTATGAGGGGCTGGACCCCGTGGTCGCGCCGCAGGTGGCCGCCATCCTCAACGAGATGCGCCGGGACGCGCTGAGCCTTTCGCCCCTGAGCCGGGCGCGGCTGCTTTCGCTGCGGCTGAGCTGGAACGACCTGCTCCGGATGTACTACAAGTACATCGGCGTCCTGGGCACGCCCACCAGCGTCTACCGCTTCGAGGCCGTGTGGCATGGCCGGGCCGTCCGCACCGTCGTGAAGGAGCCGGTGCAGAGCGTCCGGCTGGAATGCACCGTCCACAACCCCATCCTGACCGACGGCCCCACCTGGGACTGCGCCGCCGTCAGCCTGCGGGCCATCGACCAGAACGGCAACCTCCTGCCCTACTGCGGCGAGGCTGTTCAGCTGAGCGTGGAAGGCCCGGTCAAGATCCTCGGCCCCAGCGTCGTGCCGCTGCGGGGCGGCATGGCGGGCACCTACCTTGCCACCACCGGCCGGGCAGGCCGCGCCGTGCTCCACTGCAAAATGGAGGGCGCGCTGGACACCGAAGCCGTGCTCACGGTGCGCAAGCGTTCTTAAATCCCGTCCTTTCATGATAGATTTGCACTCCGTTCAAAGTTTTATCATGTTTGGCTGATATTCTATGGGTGTAAAGAGTTTATGGGACGGCTTCGGCCGTCCCCTTTGAAGAGTTTGAGGACAAAGGACTGTACGATTATGAGAAAAACTTCGCCGCTTTATGATCGGCCGCTACGGCACCGACGGCCTGAACCAGTTTCTGAGCATCGCCTCTCTGGTTCTGCTGCTCATCGCCATCGTCAGCCGCATCAGCCTGTTCACCTGGCTGGGTCTGGTGCTGCTGGGCTTCTGCTATTACCGATCCCTGAGCCGCAACATCTCCAAGCGGACCGAAGAGAATTACAACATCCAGATCTCCTGCCCCCGCTGCGGCACCCAGTTCATCAAGAAGAGCTGAGCCATGTTCGGATATGTGATCCCGAATCAGGCTGCGCTTTCGCCGGAAGCGCAGGCGCGGTACCGCTCAGCCTACTGCGGGCTCTGCCGCCGCATCGGTGCGCTGCACGGCCTGCGCGGGCGGCTGACCCTGAGCTATGACCTGACCTTTTTGGATCTGCTGCTCTCCAGCCTGTACGATGGCGAGACCGCGCTGCACACCGGCGCAGACCACTGCCCCATCCACCCCATCCGGAAGGTGGACTGGCGTTCCAGCGGGCCAACCGATTACTGCGCCGATCTGAGCGTTGCGCTCCACTACTACAACGCGCAGGACAAGTGGAACGACGACCGCAGCCTGCTGGGGCTGGGGTTCGAGGCGCTGCTCGCCGCCCCCACTGCGGCAGCCGCCGAACGCTGGCCCCGGCAATGCAGCTCCATCCGCGCCTGTCTGGACCGGCTGGCGCAGTACGAGGCCGAGGGCAGCGAAGACCTGGACGCCGTGTCCGGCTGCTTTGGCGACCTGATGGCGGAATTGTTCGACTACAAGCAGGACCACTGGTCTCCGGAGCTGCGCAGCATCGGCTTTCATCTGGGCAAATACATCTACCTGCTGGATGCCTATGACGACCTGGACCGCGACCTGAAAAAGGGAGCCTACAACCCGCTGCGCAGCCTGCGCCAGCTGCCCGGCTACGAAGAAGAGATGCGGGAGATCTTCGAGCTGCTGCCGGCGTTGCTGCCGCGCTGAGCATGAACACTGCTGCCAGTGCAAGAGCTATCAATCGTTTGGCCTTCATTGCTTAAGACCTCCTTATTCTATAAAGGGATCGCACAGCCGCGCCCCACGGCACACTGCGTCGGGAACCGGCATGATACCATGCCTGTTGCACCTCGATTTTACCGCAAAACGCTGTTTTGGTCAATAACGTGATTCAAGTAATTCAATTTTTTTATATTTTATGCAAAAAAGAGGAACCTGCCCTCTTCCAGTGGTTTCTCCCTCAAGTTCATTCATCAATAAAATATTCCGGGTGGACGCTGCGGGCCTGCGCCACCGACTGCTTATACCGGCTCAGGTGGCTTTCCAGCGCTTCGCTCACGTCGTCCGCGCTGCCGTGCAGCAGTGCTTCCAGAATTGCCGTGTGCGAGGAGCAGACCGACTTGTTTTCCTCGGTCAGCAGGCTGAACTTGCGGATGCGCTCCACATGCTGCAGGCTGGCCAGCATGTGGTCGTAGTGAGCTTCCATGCCGCACAACTCAAAGGATTTGCGGTGGAATGCATTATCCAGCTCCAGCATACGGGCAGTGCGGTCCGGCTGGCTCATATCCGCTTCCAGCACACGGTATGTCTCAATGTTGCTGCGGTATTCTTCCTCCTGCCGGGGTGTCACACGGCCGCGCAGCCGGTTCAGGATCTCTTTTTCCAGTGTATAGCGGGCAAACTGCTCCATCTCCATCAACTTTAGGTTGATGGGTGCCACATGGGTGCCGCTCTGCGGTTTGATGTCCACCATGCGGGCCAGATTGAGCATCAGCAAAGCCTCCCGCATGGGCGTGCGGCTGATGCCCAGCTCTTCGGCCAGCTCCCGGTCATTCAGCGGATCACCGGGCTTCAGCTCCATCGTGATGATCCGGCTGCGGATCGTCTGGTATGCCGTTTCGCGCGCACTCAGTAATGACATGTGGTCTCTCTCCCTTCAACCTCCGGTGTAAAGCAAAAATTGATATACTAGTATTGAAGTTATCAAGACCATATTACCCAACCACAGGGCGGCTGTCAAGTGTGGCTGCAACTAAAAATCGCCAACATTTTTCTCTGTTTTGTCAAGACCGGCCCCATGGCAGCACAAAAGCCCTCCGGGTGAAGGGCTTTTGCTGCGTTTACTTTTTAGCGGAACGGTACACCACCGGCACCCAGACAAAGGCCACGGCAAGGCCGCACACCACATCCACGATGGAGTGCTGCTTGGTGAACACCGTGGACGCACAGATCAGTGCAGCCCACACCCAGGCCAGAATTTTCAGGGCCGGGCGCTCCTTTGCCAGCTTGCTGTGGCTGAACGCCAGTGCCATGCAGGCCGAGCTTTGGCAATGGATGGACGGGCACACATTGACCGAGGCATCCGCCCTCCAGATCAGCTGCATGATGCTCATGGCAATGTTGCTGCGGCCCACCGCATCCACTGTGGGGCGGATATCCAGACCGTTGGGCAGCACCATGTACAGGATCAGACAGAAGGTCATGCCCGCAAACATGGTCAGGCAGAGCTTATCGTAGCTTTGGGTGTCGCACCACCACAGCAGGGCCGTCACACCAGCCAGCAGCACAAACCAGCTGCAATACGGAAAGATGAACCACTCATTGAAGGGGATCCGGTCATCAAGCGGGGCGTGGATGATATATTTGGGATCTTTGATGGTCAGATCCAGCCAGAAGAACCAGATCAGATACACCACCCAGTACAGCTGGAACCACAGGTGCGGGCGGCGCCGGCTCCACAATTGTTTGGGATTCATGGTATTTCTCCTATATTTTCAATGTGATAAGATATGATTATACCACATCACGCCATCTTGCGCAAACCTTTCCGGTGCGATAAAATAAAAAGAGTGTTGTAAACTTGCGCTCTGTTTTTGAGCGTACCTATTATAAAAGGAGCCATTATGTTGCAAAGCTTTCCCCTTGTCCGCCTTGCCGCGCTGGATCTGGACGGCACCCTGCTGAACCGGAACAACGAGGTCACCCTTGCCACCCGTCAAGCCATTGCCCGCGCTGTAGAGCATGGCGTGGTGGTGGTGCCCGCCACAGGCCGCCCACTGGCCAGTCTGCCGCCTGTTGTGGCAAAGCTGCCCGGCATCCGGTATGCCATCACCTCCAACGGTGCCGCCGTGTGGGACCTTGGCGATGACCCCATGGGTGCTGTGCACAGCCGCTATGCCAACGCTGCCCAGCGCCACACCAGCGAACCCGCCTGCCTGCTGCACCGCCTGATGCCGACAGAAGTGGCACGGGAAGCTTTTTGACCTGTTCCAGCAGTACGATGGCGAGCTGAGCGTATTCAGCGACGGCCTTGCCATCAAGACTCCGGAGGGCATTGCAAAGCTCACCTCCCGCACCGCCCGCTTTCTCTCCTCCGAGGCGCGGCAGAACCTGACCGACGGCCGCTTTACCGTCATTCCCGGCATCGAGAGCTGGATGTCCCGCCATGCGCACGAGATCGAAAAACTGTGCATGTTCTTCGACAGCACCGAAAAGACCGCCGCTGCCCTGCCAAAGTTTCAGGCTATCCCGGGCGTGGCCGTGGTGCAGGGTTCGCCGGATAACATTGAAGTGACCGCTGCCGGTGTGGATAAGGGCAGTGCCCTGCTGGCTCTGGCCGACCTGCTGGGCATCCCCCACGAGAACACCCTTGCCGTGGGCGACAGCGAGAACGACCGTGCCATGCTGGAAAAGGCAGGGATCGCCGCTGTTATGGCCAACGGAATGCCCCAGATCAAGGCCATTGGCAGCATTGTGAGCGAAGCCGACTGCGATCACGACGGCGTTGCAGAGCTGTTCCGGAAGCTTGGTATCTGAGCAAACCGGGGCAAAACGGCCCTGCTTTTCAGGTCATTCGTCATTTTTGTGCAATGTATACAAGCTCTTATGCAAAACATTGTGCTTGTTGAGCATTACCAAACTTGTTTCCGTCGTTTATACTAATATTACAAGCGCACAGTGGGTGCACCATGCCCAAACGGCAGCCCACGCGCACCAAGAGAGTCAAACTAAAAGGAGAAATGCATTTATGAATCCCATCGTAGAAAAGGTCTATCAGATCGGCATTATCCCTGTTATCGCTTTTAACAGCGTTGATGAAGCCCTGCCCCTGTGCAAGGCTCTGGCTGACGGCGGTCTGCCCGCAGCTGAGGTCACCTTCCGTACCGCATGCGCTGAGGAGTGCATCCGCAAGATCCACGAGGAGATGCCCGAGATGCTGCTGGGCGCAGGCACTGTCCTGACCACCGAGCAGGCTGACCGTGCAATGGCAGCTGGTGCTTCCTTCATCGTTGCTCCCGGCTTTGACCCCGAAGTCTGCAAGCACGTCATCGACAAGGGCGGCATCATGATGCCCGGTACCTGCTCCGCCGGTGAGATGCAGCAGGCTATGAACCTGGGCTGCGAGGCCCTGAAGTTCTTCCCTGCCGAGGCAAACGGCGGTGTTGGGATGCTGAAGAACATCGGCGCAGCCCTGAAGAGCGCACGCTGGATGTGCACTGGCGGTGTCAATGCAAAGAACGTCAACGATTATCTGGGCTATGACCAGATCTTCGCTGTGGGCGGCACCTGGATGTGCAAGAGCGACGTGATCAAGGCTGGCGACTGGGCAAAGATCACCGCTCAGAGCAAGGAAGCTGTTGACACCATGCTGGGCCTGAAGCTGATGCACATTGGCATCAACACCGGCAACGAGGAAGAGGCCATGAAGTTGGCAAACCTCATCGGCAGCCTGCTGAACATGAAGGTCGCTCCCGGCAACTCCAGCATCTTTGTTGGCAACAAGGAGTTCGAGATCATGAAGAAGGTCGGCCGCGGCACCAATGGCCACATCGCCATCGGCTGCAACAACGTGGACCGTGCCATCTACCACCTGTCTCAGCGCGGCGTGAAGTTCGATCTGGACAGCAAGGTCGTGAAGAACGGCAAGACCATCGCCTGCTACTTTGCAGACGAGATCGGCGGCTTCGCATTCCACCTGGTTCAGGCCTGAGCTCCGGCTCCCCTATCCGTGAAAGCCCTGCTGCGCCGGGGATGCCCCGCAGCAGAAGGTCATAAACACCTGTAAATAAAAAGGAGAATAACCAATGAAAGTCGTTACTTTTGGCGAACTGATGGTTCGTCTGCAGCCCTTCAACTACGAGCGTTTCGTTCAGGCTAACAGCCTGGAGTTCAGCTTCGGCGGCGGCGAGGCAAACGTTGCTGTTTCTCTGGCCAACTACGGTCTGGACGCAGCTTTCGTCACTAAGCTCCCCGCACACGCAATCGGTCAGGCCGCTGTCAACAGCCTGCGCCGTTACGGCGTTGACACCAGCATGATCACCCGCGGCGGCGATCGCGTTGGCATCTACTACAACGAGAAGGGTGCTTCTCAGCGTGGTTCCGTCTGCATCTACGACCGCGCCAACAGCGCCATCCAGCTGGCTCAGCCCTCCGACTTTGATTGGGATAAGATCTTTGAGGGCGTGGATTGGTTCCACTTCACCGGCATCACCCCGGCTCTGGGCGAGAATGTCGTCGAGATCTGCCGCGAGGCCTGCAAGGCTGCGAAAGCTCACGGCGTGAAGATCAGCTGCGACCTGAACTACCGCGGCAAGCTGTGGACCCGTGAGCAGGCCCGCGCTGCCATGACCGAGCTGTGCCAGTATGTTGACGTGTGCATCTCCAACGAGGAGGACGCAAAGGACGTGTTCGGCATCGAGGCCGAGGCTACCGATATCTACGGCGGCAAGCTGAATGCTGAGGGCTACAAGAGCGTTGCAAAGCAGCTGGCTGACAAGTTCCACTTCGAGAAGGTCGCTATCACCCTGCGTGAGAGCCACAACGCTTCCGAGAACGGCTGGAGCGCAATGCTGTACGATGTTGCTTCCAATGAGTACTGCTTCTCCAAAAAGTACGAGCTGAAGATCATCGACCGCGTTGGCGGCGGCGACTCCTTCGGCGGCGGCCTGATCTACAGCCTGCTGACCGGCAAGACCACTCAGGAAGCTGTTGAGTTCGCTGTTGCTGCTTCTGCTCTGAAGCACTCCATCGAGGGCGACTACAACATGATGACCGTCTCCGAGGTGGAGAAGCTGGCTGGCGGCGACGGCTCCGGCCGTATCCAGCGCTAATTGCAGAAGGGAGTCCCGCATGGATATCCGCTACTCCTGCAACCAGAAGGATTTCAAGCGCTATACCACTGAGGAAATGCGGAACGAAATGCTCATCACCGGCCTGTACAAGGCCGATGAGGTCGTTGCTGTGTACAGCCATGTGGACCGCATGGTCACGCTGGGCTGCATGCCGGTGCACGAGACCGTGTCCATCGACAAGGGCATCGATGTGTGGGCAAACTTCGGCACCCACTACTTTCTGGAGCGCCGCGAGATCGGCATGTTCAACATCGGCAAGGATTCCACCGGTATCGTGGTGGCCGACGGCGTGAAGTACGAGCTGGGCTACAAGGACTGCCTGTACATCACCAAGGGCACCAAGGAAGTCACCTTTGCTTCCGCCGACCCGGAGCATCCCGCCAAGTTCTACATGGTATCCGCTCCCGCACATTGCTCTTACGAGACCCGCCTGATCAAGATGGCTGATGCAAATCACCGTCCTCTGGGCAGCGTCGAGACCTGCAATAAGCGCACCATCAATCAGTTCATCCACCCGGATGTGCTGAAGACCTGCCAGCTCAGCATGGGTATGACCGAACTGGAATCCGGTTCCAACTGGAACACGATGCCCAGCCACACCCACGAGCGGCGCATGAAATTTATACCTACTTTGAACTGCCCGAGGGGCAGGTGGTGTTCCACATGTGCGGCGAGCCTACCCAGACCCGCCACATCGTGATGCACAACGAGGATGCTGTCATCAGCCCTTCTTGGAGCATTCACAGCGGCGTAGGCACCTCGAACTATACGTTTATCTGGGCAATGGGCGGCGAGAACATGGAGTTTGACGACATGGACAACATCGCTACCACTGACTTGCGCTAAAAAGCACCATACACAAGCCCCGTACCGGGTCCACCGGTACGGGGCTTTTTGCTAAAAATTTAACTTGAACCCTCTCCGTCATTGCTGCGCGATGCCACCTCTCCCGAAGGGCGAGGTTTTTATCCATCTTTCCTCAACGTATCTAAAAGCTCCCCCTTCGGGGGAGCTGGCTGCGAAGCAGACTGAGAGGGTTATTTAACTTGAGAAGGAGAAAATCATGGATCTTTCCGCTTTCAACCTGCAGGGCAAGGTGGCTCTGATCACCGGCGGTGCACGGCATCGGTTTTTCCATCGCCGAAGGCATGGCCAAGTGCGGTGCCGCCATCTGCTTCAACTGCTCTTCCGAAGCAAGCCTTGAAAAGGGCCTTGCAGCATACAAGGCAGCCGGCATCGACGCACACGGCTATGTGGCCGACGTGTCCGATGAGGACGCTGTGAACGCCATGGTTGCAAAGATCAAGGCCGAGGTCGGCCCTGTGGACATTCTGGTAAACAATGCCGGCCTGATGAAGCGCGTGCCCATGATTGAGATGAGCCACGCCGACTTTATGCGGGTCATCGACGTGCATGTAGGCGGTGCCTTCAACTGCTCCAAGGCCGTTCTGCCCGACATGATGGAAAAGCGCGAGGGCAAGATCATCAACATCTGCTCCATGATGAGTGAGCTGGGCCGCGAGACCGTCTCCGCCTACGCTGCCGCCAAGGGTGCACTGAAGATGCTCACCAAGAACATCGCTTCCGAGTACGGCGAGTACAACATCCAGTGCAACGGCATGGGCCCCGGCTACATTGCCACCGCCCAGACCGCACCCCTGCGGGAGGTGCAGCCGGACGGCAGCCGCCACCCTTTCGACCAGTTCATCACCGCCAAGACCCCCGCAGGCCGCTGGGGTGAGCCGGACGACATGGTGGGCCCCTGCGTGTTCCTTGCAAGCCACGCTTCCGACTTTGTGAACGGCCAGATCCTGTACGCCGACGGCGGCATTCTGGCTTACATCGGCCGCCAGCCCAAGTAAGACCATTTGGTGCTGCGCCTTCTTTAACCTTCCGACCAGACAGCTCTGTGCAGATCAAGATCTGCATGGGGCTGTCTTTTTACGAAACGGCAAGCAGCCTTTCCTACAAAACTTTGCTTCATGTCAGCTCATGTTAAAATGTTCCAATTTCATGTCAAATTGGTAACAATTCCTGTTTCATCGTTCAAAATGCACATAGGCGTCTTGATTTTTTGTCGAAATTCCCGTATAATCGTCTTCATCATCCATCACACCCTGTTGGTTGATCTGAATACGAAGAAATTTCAAAGGAGTATATTTCACATGAAACTCAAGAACATTGCGATCGTTGCTGCCGCTGCAGCACTGGCTGTTGGCATGACCGCCTGCGGTTCTTCTGCATCCTCCACCGCCGCTTCCTCTTCTGTAGCTTCTTCTGCTGCCGCTTCTTCCGAGGCTGCAAGCTCTGACGCTGCTTCCAGCGAAGCAGCTGAGCCCACCACCGCTGAGTACACTGTGTACAACACCACCGGTTCTACCGTCACCGAGCTGTACCTGTACGATGCAGGCAGCGACGAGAAGGGCGACAATCTGGCTGGTGAGAACGGTCTGGCTGACGGTGAGAACATCGTCATCACCCGCGATGTGGAGGCCGACAAGCAGTCCGACGTGACCTACATTCTGGAGTTCACCACCGAGGACGGCCAGACCCAGAGCTTCGAGACCCTGCACTACGAGGTCGCTCCCATCTCCCTGCTGAGTGTGGATGCCGCTGCAGGTGCTACCCCCATCGCTTTTACTGCACCGGAAAAGTAAGAACTGTCTCATCCTTGCAAAACGGGAAAGTCTGCGGGCTTTCCCGTTTTATTTTTTGCCAAAAGAGGGCTGAGGCTGTCATTTTCCCTTGCAATCACGCCAAAAATCCGCTATCATAGACGCAAATACGTTCCCTTGCGGCATAAAGGGAGTAAAGGAGTGGATTTTCTTATGGCAGAAAAAGAGATCAAGGGCATCAAAAAGTTTTTTGAAGAATTCAAGGCCTTCGCCATGCGTGGCAATGTGCTGGATATGGCAGTCGGCGTGGTCGTCGGCGGTGCCTTCACCGCCATCGTCAACTCACTGGTGAACGACATCATCAACCCTGCCATCGGCCTGTTCTTCAACGCAGATTTCTCGGAAGTGGGCATCCATATGGGCGATGTGATGATCGGCATTGGTTCCTTCATCAATGCCATCATCAACTTCCTCATCGTGGCCTTTGTGCTGTTTGTGGTGATCAAGTCCATCAACGGCCTGCACAAGAAGCCCGCAGAGCCTGCTGCACCGGCAGCCCCCACCACCAAGGTGTGCCCCTACTGCCAGAGCGAGATCTCCATCAAGGCAGTGCGCTGCCCCCACTGCACCAGCAAGCTGGAGGGCTTCCCGGAGATCAACAATTAAATTTTGAATGGCCTCCGCTTTGCTCTGGCCATATTCAGCGGAATCATTTCCTAAATTACAAATCGGGAAAGTCTGCGGACTTTCCCGATTTGTTTTTTCACCCGCGGAGCTGCAAAGGCAAACAGCATAATCAACGTAAAACCTCCCTGCCCGGCCGCAGTCGCTGCGGTTCCAGAGCAGGGAGGTTTTATTTTATCCGGGAAAAATATGGAAAATCAGTCCGGTGAAGCTTTACTTGACCTTGGTCAGCTCGGCCAACTTGTGGAAGACCTCGGTGTTGTCATACACGCCGCCGAACTTCTCCGCACCCACGCCGTTGGCGTAGACGTTCACCATGGCACCGGTGTGGGCGTAGGTGGTATGATCCATGCCGGACTTGTGGTTGATGGTGTGGCAGATTGCCATGCTGAACGGGATATAGGTACCGTACAGCTCATAGTCCTGTTGAGACATGTCCTTCTGGCTGGCAGAGCCGACCTTCAGGGTGCGCTCGTAGGCGGTGCGCAGGTTCTGCACCTCGTAGTCGGTCAGCAGCAGCTTGCCGGCGTTGGCGGCATCCGGGTCGGTGGGCAGGGTCAGGCCGAAGCTTGCCTTCACATCCTGCATGGCAGCCTCAAAGGGGGTCTTGTTGGCGATGTAGTTCTGCACATAGGTGGAATCAAACTTTGCGTAGGACATCTTCTGGTGGGTCAGGTTCGTCAGGAAGGTGTCGTAGTTGGTGGTCTTGTAGCCGATGGCCATGCCGCCGGTCTCGTGGTCGGCGGTAACGAGGATCAGGGTATCATTGGGGTGCTTCTGCTGGAACTCCACGGCAGCCTGCACGGCGTTGCTCATCTCCAGCACATCGTGGATGGAAGCAGCGGCATCGTTTGCATGGCAGGCCCAGTCGATCTTACCGCTCTCGGTCATCAGGAAGAAACCCTTGGGGTTATCCAGCAGCTCGATGCCCTTCTTCACATAGTCGGTCAGCTGCCACTCGCCGCCAGCGGCGTCCATGGCGTAGTTCATGGCCTTGCCGTCGGCCAGATCCTCGGCAATGATCAGGGTCTTGCCTGCGCCTGCGGTCAGTGCAGCAGCACCCGCCTGGGTGGTGACCACATTGTAACCGGCCTGTGCAGCCACTTCGTGGTTGTTGGGGCCGGTGCCGTCGCCGTTCACCTTCTGGAACTCGCCGCCGGCAAAGTATTCAAAGCCGGAGTTGGCCAGCTCTACGCCGATCTCGTAGTAGTTCTTGCGGGTCTTTTGATGGGCGTAGAAGGCGGCGGGAGTGGCGTGGTCGATGTTGACCGAGGAGATCACGCCCACCTTGTAGCCCTTCTGGGCGTGCAGCTTTTCGGCAATGGTCTCATAGGGCACATCGCGGGTCCAGGGGCACATATTGATGACACCGCTCTCGGTCTTGTGGCCAGTGGCGATGGAGGTTGCGGTGGAAGCGGAGTCCGGGCAGAAGGAGGTGCTGTCGTAGGTGGTCACGCTGCCCACATGGGGGAAGCTGGTGAAGCTCAGGTCGGCCTCGGTCACAGCGCCGTTGTTGTCCACGGTGCCCTTTGTAGAAGCGGGCAGACTGGATCTGGGCAGTGCCCATGCCGTCGCCGATGAACAGGAAGATGTACTTGGGTTTCTGGAACAGGCCCAGCAGGCAGTTCTCCTCGTCGGCTGCGGCATCCGCATCCGGCTGTGCTGCGTTTGCGGCAACGGGTGCAGCAGCCATCATGCCGACGGCAGAAGCAGCTGCGCCAAACTTGAGAAAGCTGCGGCGGGAGATCTTGTTTTCTTTCATGACGTGATTCTCTCTTTTCATTCAATCAAACATTGCGGGCCTGCCTCAGGCCCCGTTTTTCTTCTTTCGGGAACGTCTTTATTGTAGCGCACCGCCTTGCGGGGAAAAACCATGCCGCCGCAAAGCTTTGGTAAAACCGGTGCGGCTGCATCCGCGCCAACGTAAAAAGCCGGAAAGGGATGTAAAATCCTGCTCAAGTGCCACCACTTTTTCCACAAACGTCTCTGCAAGGGTTGAAAGATGATGGCATTTCATTGTACAATAAGAGAGTAAGTGCTTTTTTACCTTTATATAAATTGAGAGGATTTTATATGGCAGAGATCAAAGTTCTGGCACTGGATCTGGATGGCACCCTGACCAACAGCCAGAAGGAAGTTACACCCCGCACCCGCGCCGCACTGGATGCCGCAATTGCAAAGGGTGTCACCATCGTGCTGGCATCCGGCCGTCCCACCGCGGGCGTGCTGCCGCTGGCAAAGGAACTGGGGCTGGATAAAAAGGGCGGCTGCATCCTTTCTTACAACGGCGGCAAGATCATCGACTGCCGCACCGGCGAGACTTGTACCAGAAACAGCTGGATGCCCAGTACGTACCCGAGCTGTGCGCCTTTGCCGCCGCACAGAACGTGACCATTATCACCTATAATAAAGAGGGCGTTGTCACCGAGCACCCGGACGACAAGTGGGCACTGCGCGAGTGCTTTACCTGCAAGCTGCCCATGACCGGCGTGGACGATCTGGCAAAGTATGTGGATTACCCCGTCTGCAAGCTGCTCATCCCGCTGGACCCCGCCCGCCGCGACGACGTGTGGGCCGCCGGCAAAAACAGTTTGACGGCCGCATCGACCTGTACCCCTCCAGCCCGTTCTTTATTGAAGCCGTGCCGCTGGGCGTTGCCAAGGACGGCAGCCTTGCCGCCCTTTTGGAGCACATGGGCCTTGGCCGCGAAAACCTGATGGCCTGCGGCGACGGCCTGAACGACCGCTCCATGATCGAGTACGCCGGTGTGGGCGTGGCCATGCAGAATGCCGAAGAGCCGGTAAAGGCCGTGGCCGGCTATGTGACTGCCGCCGACAACGACCACGACGGCGTAGCCGAGGCTGTGGAGAAGTTTATTTTAAAGTAACGAGAGGAACACAAAACAATGCCGCGCAATCTGGTTTTATTTGATCTGGAATGGAATATCGGCTACCAGCCGTATACCTTTAATTACCATGGCGTGCAGCAGACCTTCCGGGGCGAGATCGTGGAGATCGGTGCCGTGAAGATCGACGAGGATGCCAACGTGCTGGACACCTTTTCCATCCATCTTCGGCCCCGCATCTTCCGCAAGCTGCAGCACCACATTGCTAAAGTCACCGGCCTGACGCAGGCCGATCTGGACAAGGGTGAGCCCATCGTGCAGGGCCTGCGCCGCTTTATGCAGTGGTGCGGCCCGGATGCCGAGTTTGCCGAGTGGGGCATGGATGACGTGCCGGTGCTCAAGCAGAACCTGTACCTGTGCAACATCGACGAAAGCCGCCCCACTGTGTGGTACGACCTGCAGCAGGTGTTCCTGCGGGAGCATCCCCGCAAAGAAGGCGAGGGCATGACGCTGGAAAGCGTCGTCACCCGCTTAGGGCTGCCCATGGAGCGGCAGTTCCACGATGCCCTTTCCGACACGCTGTACACCGCCGATGTCTGCCGGATGCTCGACCTGCGGGCCGGTCTTGCGGCCTACCCCACTGAGGAGGAATCCCTGCGGGCCAGCCTGTGCCACCCCCGGCGACTACCGGGATTTTGAGGTCTTCCACGGCTATGTGGAGCAGTACACCTGGCGCACCGACCCCAAAATTTACATCATGAGCTGCCCGGAGTGCGGCGCACCACTGACTCCGGACGATGTGTGGCTGAAAAAGGGCAGCAACAGCTGGTACACCCTGAGCCAGTGCCCCCACTGCGCCGGCAGCAGCAATGCCGCAGGCAAGGGTGTGTTCCAGCGCTACAAGCTGGCCCGCCGCGACGGCCTGCACTGGAGCTACGCCCGCTGCCTGCAGATCCCGGACGATGCTTCTCTTGCCCGGTGGGAAAAGCAGCGCACCGCCCAGCTGGAGCGTATGAAGGCCCGCGCAGAAAAGCAGGCTGCGGAGTAAAACAGCACCGGCAGCTTCGTAGTATCCCAAGGAGGCTATGCACAGGGCAAAAAAAATGTCGCTTTGTGTTCATGCTTGTGTCATACAATATGGATATACTACGGATAGAGGAACCTGCGGATGGGAAAGCGCAGGCGGAAGGGATGGATGTGCACAATGAACTTTTGTCTGCGCCAGCTGGGAACGCTGGAGTTCTGGGAAACTCTGCTGGACAGTTTTGGCAACCTTGGCCCCATTGCCCCCATCATGCTGGCCATGGTGGAGTCGTTTTTTCCGCCGCTTCCGCTCATTGCCATTGTGGCGCTGAATGTAGCGGCTCACGGCGGCATTCTGGGTTTTCTGTACAGCTGGGCCGGTGTGGCGCTGGGCGGCAGCATCATGTTCCTGTTCTGGCGGCGGGTGGTCAAGCGCTTTTTCTGGAAGCTGGCCAGCCGCTCCCGCAAGCTGGAACGGGCGCAGCAGTGGGTGAACCACTTTGACACTTCGTCGCTGTTCATGCTCGCGCTGCTGCCCTTCGCGCCAAGCTCCTTTATGCATCTGGCCTTCGGCATCTCGGACTTTGACGAGAAACGCTATCTCATTACCATGCTGCTGGGCAAAGGCGTGATGATTGCCATGATGGCAGTGTTTGGGCAGTCGCTGGTCAGTTCCATGAAGAACCCGTTGTATCTGGTGCTGGCCGTTCTGCTGTGGGGCGGGATGTACTGGGTGAGCAAACAGTTCTGCAAAAAACACAATCTGGAATAATAATTTAGAATGCCCTCCGCTTCGCTCTGGGCATATTTAGCGGAAAAATATTTTTATAATAGGGCAACAGCAGACAGCCTGCAGGCTGTCTGCTGTTGCATTTTCACAGTAATGGCCCAAAAGGTAAACTCCACCTGTTGCGCTTATTTCCTTCGGAAATGACCGCGCAACCGGAAAATGCCGCTTGCAACTACGGCCCCTTCCGTGAAAAAGCAAACCAGCAAAGCCCGCAGGCTTTGCTGGTTTGCAATATAAAAATAATATTTCATTATTTTATGCCCAGAGCAAAGCGGAGGGCATTTAAAATCGTTTCCTTCCCCTTGACATTCACTTTGACTGCTGTATAATATGTATGCTATCAAACAGTTTTATTTGAAACTGTTCAATGCCAAAACAACCATGAAGGACAAAACCATGATGTGTGACGAAACCAAAAACGAGTGCTGCAATCACGCCGATCCCCCTTGGGAAGGCCCACAGGTCATCCCGGCGCAGATCCGCCGGGTGGACAACCTGATCTTCCGCAAGATCAACCAGTTTGCCCGCGAAAATGACGTGGAGCAGGCCACCCCCATGCACGGGTGGATCATTGGGTATCTCTACCGCCACCGGGACACCCCCGTGTTCCAGCGGGACATTGAGCGGGAGTTCTCTATCACCCGCTCCACCGTGACCAACATCCTGCAGTTGATGGAGCGCAAAGGGGTATATTGAGCGGCGCAGCGTGCCGCAGGACGCCCGGCTCAAGCAGCTGGTGCTCACCGAAGAGGGCATCTGCTTCCACGAAAAGACGATGCTCTGCTTCCACCAGACCGACGACTATGTGGCTGGGCTGCTGACAGCGGAGGAAAATACCGAGCTGCTGCGGCTGCTGAACAAGCTGCGGGACGCGCTGAAATGAACCCTCTCAGGGCCTTGCCGCCAGCTCCCCCGAATCGGGGGAGCTATGTGCACCATAATACAAAGGGTGATGCGTCCAATTCAAAGCAGGTCGTATCGTTCAGAGCAAGAAAAGCTCCCCCCCCTTTGGGGGAGCTGGCGCCGACAGGCTTTGACTGAAGGGTTTGTCAACTTGCCTAAAATCGGTTTGTTAAATTAGTAATTATGAACATTTTTTGAAACGTCTTGACAATTAAAATGTTTTGTATAGAATTGTTTTGTACCAAACAAATAAAAATTAACAGGAGGTAACTCAGATGATCAAAAAGCTCGTGTCACATCTGGGCGAGTACAAACGCGCCGCAGTCCTGACACCGCTCTTTGCCGCTCTGGAAGCCGTGATGGATGTGCTTTTGCCCACCATCATGGCCTTTATCATCGACCTGGGCATTGAAAAGGGCGATATGAACGCCATCCTCAAGTACGGCCTGCTCACCTTTCTGGTGGCTGTGGTCGCGCTGGCGCTGGGCGTTCTGGCCGGCAAATACGCCGCCGAGGCATCCACCGGCTTTGCCGGAAATCTGCGCGATGCCATGTATGAGAACATCCAGCATTATTCTTTTTCCAACATTGATAATTCTCCACCGCAGGCCTTGTCACCCGTATGACCACCGACGTGACCAACGTGCAGAACGCATTCCAGATGATCGAGCGCATGTGCGTGCGCGCCCCGGTGCATCTGGTGTTCGCCCTGTTCATGGGCGTGATGATCGGCGGCCCGCTGTCACTGATCTTCGTGGTGGCTGTGGTCTTTCTGGTGGCGGTGCTGGCAGGCATCATGGTGCCCACCTTCCACATCTTTGACCGGGTGTTCAAAAACTACGATGCCCTGAACGCGTCCGTGCAGGAAAACGTCTCCGCCATCCGCGTAGTGAAGAGCTTCGTGCGCGAGGGCTTTGAGAACGAGAAGTACACCAAAGCCTGCCAGAGCCTGTACGACCAGTTTGTGAACGCTGAGAGCCGCCTGAGCTTCAATAACCCTGCCATGCTCACCGCCGTTTACGGCTGCAACATCGCCCTGAGCTGGCTGGGTGCCAAGTACGTTCTGCATGGTGCCATCACCACCGGCCAGCTCAACACCCTGTTCGGATACATCATGAACATCCTCATGGCCCTGATGATGCTGAGCATGGCCTTTGTCATGATCTCCATGTCGGCCGCTTCCGCCAAGCGTATCGTGGAAGTGCTGGATGAGACCACCGACCTGCCCCCGGCCAAGCAGCCGGTGCAGCAGGTGAAGGACGGCAGCATCGAGTTCGAGCATGTCACCTTCAAGTATAAGCACGGCAGCGGCCAGCCGGTGCTGAATGATATCACCTTCAGCATCAAGCCCGGTGAGACCTTAGGTATCATCGGCGGCACCGGCAGCGCAAAATCCAGCCTTGTGCAGCTGATCCCCCGCCTGTATGATGCCGAGACCGGCACCGTGAAGGTGGGTGGCGTGGATGTGCGCGACTACAACCTCGACGTGCTGCGCCGCGAGGTGTCCATGGTGCTGCAGAAGAACGTGCTGTTCAGCGGCACCATTCTGGATAACCTGCGCTGGGGCGACGAGAACGCCAGCGAGGAAGAGTGCATCCGTGTGGCAAAGCTTGCCTGCGCCGATGAGTTCATCGAGCGCTTCCCGAACAAATACAATACATGGATTGAGCAGGGCGGCTCCAACGTGTCCGGCGGCCAGAAGCAGCGCCTGACCATCGCCCGCGCTCTGCTGCGCAAGCCCAAGGTTCTGATTTTGGACGACTCCACCAGCGCCGTGGATACCGCTACCGATGCCAAGATCCGCAAGGCATTCCGGGAGGAGATCCCCGGCACCACCAAGATCATCATCGCGCAGCGCGTCGCCTCCGTGCAGGACGCCGACCGCATCCTTGTGCTGGATAACGGTAAGATCGATGGTCTGGGCACCCACGAAGAGCTGCTCAAGACCAACGCCATCTATCAGGAAGTTTACAACAGCCAGACCCAGGGCAGCGGCGACTTTGACAAACAGGGAGGTGAACAGTAATGGCTCAGGCAAAAGAAGTTCGCGGCCCCGGCCCCCGCATGGGCGGCCCGCGCCCCAAAGTGGAAAACCCGGGCAAGCTGCTGAAGCGCATCATGGATGAGGTATTCCGGCACTATCTGCCCCATTGTATCCTTGTGCTTGTCTGCATCGTGGTCAGCGCGCTGGCAAACGTTCAGGCAAGCCTGTTTCTGCAGACTTTGATGGACGATTACATCGTGCCCATGACCCAGCAGCAGGACCCCCGGATTTTGCCCCGCTGGCAGCAGCCCTGCTGCGGGTGGGCATCATCTACGTCATTGGCATTCTGGCAGCGTGGGGCAACGCCCGCATCATGGTCAACGTCACGCAGGGCACCCTGCGCAACCTGCGCACCCAGCTGTTCACCCACATGGAGAGCCTGCCCATCTCCTATTTTGACCAGCATCCCCACGGCGACATCATGTCCGTGTACACCAACGACGTGGATACCCTGCGCCAGATGCTCAGCCAGAGCATCCCGCAGCTGGTGTCCAGCGCCATCACCATCGTTTCCGTCTTTTTCAGCATGTGCATGCTGAGCTGGCAGCTCACCATCGTCACCATGCTGATGGTGGCGCTGATGATGTTCTGCTCCAAAAAGATCACCCAGCAGTCCGGCAAATACTTCATCCAGCAGCAGCGCGACCTTGGCAAGGTGAACGGCTACATCGAAGAGATGATGGAAGGCCAGAAGGTCGTCAAGGTGTTCACCCACGAACAGAAGGCGCTGGCCGGTTTCCGCCAGCTGAACGACCAGCTGAAGGACAGCGCCAACAAAGCCAACAGCTTTGCCAACATCATGATGCCGGTCAACGCCCAGCTGGGCAACATCAGCTATGCCGTCTGTGCGCTGGCAGGCGCAGCCATGGCCGTGAGCGGCATGGGCGGCACGACCCTTGGCACGGTGGTGGCTTTCCTGAGCCTGAACAAGGGCTTCAACATGCCCATCAGTCAGGTGTCCATGCAGGCCAACAGCATCATCATGGCTCTGGCCGGTGCCGAGCGTATCTTCAAGATGATGGACGAAGAGAGCGAGACCGACGAGGGCTATGTCACGCTGGTCAACGCCAAGTATGACCGCGACGATAACCTTGTGGAAGCCACCGAGCGCACCGGCCTGTGGGCATGGAAGCACCCGCACCACGACGGCACTACCACCTACCACAAGCTGGAAGGCAGCATCACCTTTACCGATGTAGACTTTGGCTATGTGCCGGAAAAAACCGTCCTGCACGATATCAATCTGTATGGCCGTCCGGGCCAGAAGATCGCCTTTGTCGGCTCTACCGGTGCCGGCAAGACCACCATCACCAACCTCATCAACCGCTTCTACGATATTGAGGACGGCAAGATCCGCTACGACGGCATCAATATCAACAAGATCAAAAAGTCCGATCTGCGCCGTTCGCTGGGCATCGTGCTGCAGGACACGCACCTGTTCACCGGTACCGTCATGGAGAACATCCGCTATGGCCGGCTGGAGGCCACCGATGAAGAGTGCATCGCCGCCGCCCGCCTTGCCAACGCGGATGGCTTCATCAAGCGCCTGCCGGAAGGCTACAACACCATGCTCACCGGCGATGGTGCAAACCTTTCGCAGGGCCAACGCCAGCTGCTGGCCATCGCCCGTGCCGCCGTGGCAGATCCCCCGGTGCTGATCCTGGACGAGGCCACCTCCTCCATCGACACCCGCACCGAAGCGCTGGTGCAGCGCGGCATGGACGGCCTGATGTACGGCCGCACCAGCTTTGTCATTGCCCACCGCCTGTCCACCGTCCGCAACGCAGACTGCATCGTGGTGCTGGAGCAGGGCCGCATCATCGAGCGCGGCAGCCACGACGAGCTGATCGCTAAAAAAGGCAAGTATTACCAGCTGTACACCGGCAATCTGGCCGAGGACTAAGCTTTTTTCTACCTCCTCAATGAAAAAGCGGCAGCGTGCATCAAATTGCGCGCTGCCGCTTTTTGTGTTATACTGACTCTGCGGCCCTTCTCCGATCCCCCTGTCGCGGAAAGGAGGTGGTAAACATGCCTAGCTTTATCGCGTTTTTTCAGACTGTCGCAGCAGAGGTAGTAGCCTACTATTTATGCAAGTGGCTTGACAGCCTGTTCTTCAAGGGCAGCAAGCACTAATGAAAAGAAGCACCCCGGTAGAACCAGTACCGGGGTGCTTCGATTTTTACGTGGTAAACACGTTCGGCCTTATCGCGTTGCCTAATTATACGCACTTTCATGCAAAAGTCAAGAGGTTTCCAATCTGTTTTTCTACCATGTTACGTCGGAATTTTTTGTACTTTACAAGGCTTTTCCGTTGGTTTATACTGAATGCTGAATGATTCTATCGTATTGAGGGGTTTTACACTGTGGTTTCGGAAAACAAGTTGACACTGGACATCCTGCCCCTTTCGGCAGACACAGCCCGGCTGGTGCGGGTGTACGGCACAGAGCCGTGTATCGCGCTGCCCGGCACACTGCCAGCACCGGAGGGCGGCAGCTTTGCTGTTACCGAACTGGGCGACTACTGCTTTTCCGAAAAGCCGCGCAGCCTGCCTGCGGCAGACAAGACCTGCCGCTACGAGGCGGCCCCGGACGGCACGGCGCGGCTGATTCGGGCCTTTGGGCAGACGGTGGGCGGCACCTGCCGCCGGTATGACTTCGACTTTGACGCGCCCGCTGCCGGTTCGGATGCAGACGATCTGCACCCGGTGTGTGGGAACTTTCTCGAAGAGCTGACCCTGCCGGACAGCTTACAGGTCGTCGGCAGCTGCGCATTCTACAACTGCCGCAAGCTGCGTCTGCTCACCGTGGGCACGGGCAGCCTGACCATGGGCAGCGATGTGTTTTTGAACTGCTTTGCGCTGGAGACCATCCGGGTGCAGGCAGGCCCTGAAGAACCTACCGGCCTGTTTGCCCTTGTGAACAACATCACCGAAGCGGTGCGGGCTGAGTTTTGCCCTGCCGGTACAGCAGCCCCGCTGGCGGCGCTGTGGTATCCCGCCTACTGGGAGGATATCGAGGAGACCCCCGCCCACATCCTTCTGCACACCTTTTCCGGCCAAGGATATCATTACCGGCAGTGTTTTTTAGAGAACAAATTCCTCCCCGCAGAATACGACGCGATCTTCCCGCAGGGCCACGATGCCGACGATGCCAATGTGATGGCAATGCTCTGCTTTGACCGGCTGCGGTATCCGTGGCAGCTGACCGAAGCCGCTGCCGGGCACTACCGGGCATTTCTGGCAGCCAACACCGATCGGGTGCTGGCCCGCCTGCTGAAGGCGCAGGACAATGATGCCGTGCGTGCACTCATTGCGCTGGATGTGCTGGACAAAGACGGCTTTGCCGAAGCTTCAGCCCTTGCCGCCAAGGCCGGGAACGCCGCTGCCGCCGCTCTGCTGGCGGATGCGGAGCACAAAAAGTATGTTCCTCAGCCCAAAAAGCAGCGGTACGATTTTGATTTTTAAACAGCAGAAAACTCCTTCCGCCGCACTTCGTGCGCCAGCTCCCTCTGAGAGGGAGCCTTTGGCAGTAAGGGTAAGCTTCCGGTTTCGCCAGAGGCCCCATCCCTGAGAGGGCTGGCATCGCGCAGCAATGACTGGGGGAGTTTGCAGCGAAGCTGAGAGGGTTCTAAGTGAGGTGACACTTTTGCCCCAAACGATCCAAAAAGAAAAATTTTTTGACCCGCGCAAGCCGTTCCAGTCCCAGCGGCCGGAGACCCACGAGGAGTGGCAGGCACGCATGGGCGGCGAGGTGCTGGCGGTGGTGCGCAGCGGGCTGTATCTGGACTTCCGCTTTCTGGATATGGCGCTCAGTGCCTTGTCCCCCGCCCCGGACGAGCGCTGCCGGGTGCTGGCTACGGACGGTCAGGTCCTGTTTTATCAGCCCAGCCACCTGCTGCGGCTCTATCAGGACAATCCAAAATATCTCAACCGGTTGTATCTGCACACCATATTCCACTGCGTATTCCGACATCTGTGGCTCAAAGGCCGCAGGGAGCCGCAGCTGTGGAGCCTGGCCTGTGACATCGCGGTGGAAAACGTGATCGACAGTCTGAACCGTGCCAGTGTCAAGCGGCCCCTGACCTATGTGCGCCAGAACGCCTACCAGCAGATCACCGCCGAGGAAACCGTGGTGGCAGCCGCGCCGGTGTATCGGTGGCTCACCCGGCAGACCCCCGGTGTGCTGCGCCAGCTGGAGCGGGAGTTCGTGACCGACGACCACCGTCTGTGGCCGAAGGATGCGCCTGACCAGCCCCAGCAGATGCCCACGCCGCTGCCCCAAAAGACGTGGCAGAAGATCGGGGAACGGATGCAGACCGAGCTGGACCTGCGGGACAAAGAGGCGGGCGAAGGGGCCGACGCCCTGAAACAGCAGGTGAAGGCCGCCAACCGCAGCCGCCGCAGCTACAAGGATTTTCTGCGCCGGTTCTGCGTGCTGCGGGAGGAAGTAAAGCTGGACCCGGACGAGTTCGACCTGAACTTCTACACCTACGGCCTTTCGGTGTACGGAAACCTGCCCCTCATCGAGCCTCTGGAAAGCCGGGAGAGCAAAAAGATCGAGGAGCTGGCCCTTGTCATCGACACCAGCTACTCCACCTCCGGTGAACTGGTGCGGGCGTTCCTTGCGGAGACCTACACTCTGCTGAAAGGACAGGAGAACTTTTTCCATCGCATGAACCTGCACCTGATCCAGGCCGATAACGCCATCCGGCAGGATATCCTGATCCACAATGAGGACGAGCTGATCCACGCCATGAACCACTTTGAGCTGCGGGGCGGCGGCGGAACGGACTTCCGCCCGGCCTTTGAATACGTGAACCAGCTGTGCGCCGAGAAGAAGTTCTCGAACCTGCGGGGCCTTTTGTACTTCACCGACGGCATGGGCACCTACCCCGCAAAGCGTCCGGCCTACGACACGGCCTTCCTGTTTTTAGGAGAGCGGTTCGACGACGCCAATGTGCCGCCCTGGGCTATGAAAGTGGTGCTGGACGAAGAAGAATTTACCGGTGCGGCGGCCCGCCCGGCCAGCGCTCTTGCCGACGCGCTGGCCGAAGAGGACGACCTGTACCGTGACCTGAACAACTCCTGAAACGAGGGGGAAGCTGTTATGAACATCAAACGCGCCAAAGAAGAGATCGAGCATACCGTAAAAGCCTATCTTGCCAAGGATGCCCTAGGCGAATACGCCATCCCGGCCATCCGGCAGCGCCCCATCCTGCTCATGGGGCCTCCGGGCATCGGTAAGACCCAGGTGATGGAGCAGGTGGCCCGGGAATGCGGGGTGGCGCTGGTGGCCTACACCATCACCCACCACACCCGCCAGAGCGCCGTGGGCCTGCCCTTCATCCGCCAGCGCAACTACGGCGGCAAAGATGTCTCCGTGACCGAATACACCATGAGCGAGATCATTGCCAGCATCTACGCCAAGATGGAGGCCACCGGCCTCTCCGAGGGCATTCTGTTCATCGACGAGATCAACTGTGTGTCGGAAACGCTGGCCCCCACCATGCTGCAATTTTTGCAATGCAAGACCTTTGGCAATCAGGCCGTGCCTGCGGGCTGGGTGATCGTGGCGGCAGGCAACCCACCGGAATATAACAAATCTGTGCGCGACTTTGATATCGTTACGCTGGACCGCGTGCGCCGCATGGACATTGAGCCGGACCTGCTCGTGTGGAAGAACTATGCCCGCGCTGCCCACATCCACAGCGCCATTTTGAGCTATCTGGAGCTGCACCCTCAGAACTTCTACCAGATCAACGCCGATGTGGACGGCACCCAGTTCGTGACCGCCCGCGGCTGGGAAGATCTTTCCAATCTGCTGGACACCTACGAAACACTGGGTCTGCAGGCCGATGAAGACCTGATCCGCGAGTACATCCAGCACCCGAAGATCGCAGAGGACTTCTCCGCCTACCTCGACCTTTACTATAAGTACCGCGACGACTACGGCGTAGAGGAGATCTTGGCCGGACAGGCAAAGCCCGCCGTGTTCGCACGGCTGCTGCAGGCCCCGTTCGACGAGCGGCTTTCGCTGGTCAGCCTGATCCTTGCAGGCCTCGGCACCCGGTTCACGGCCTCCCGTCAGGCAGATGCAGTGGCCGACAGCTGCTATGCCTTTCTGCGGGAGACCAAAAAAGCCCTTGCCACCGTTCCGGAGGATATCCCGGACGGCTCGGCAGAAATGTTCCACCAGCAGATCATGGATTACGACACCGAAACACAGCAAAAGCGTGCCGCCGGGCTGCTGAGCAAAGATGCTCTGACCACCCGCCTGCAAGTGCTGGCCGTGCTGCGCGGCTGGGAGGGCGAACTGCGCCGTGCCAACGCCGCCGGTACACAGGAAGCCTTCGACCTGCTGCGCGGGCAGTTCCAGTCCCTTGCCGATGAGCGCGAAAAGGCCCAGCAGACCGCCAGCGCCGCGCTGGAAGCCGCCTTTGACTTTATGGAGCAGGCCTTTGCCGAGAGCCAGGAAATGGTGGTGTTCGTCACCGAGCTCACCGTGAACCCGGTGTCCCATGCTTTCCTCACCGAGAACGGCTGCGAGCGCTATTTCCAGTACAACAAGGATCTGCTGCTGGACCACCGCAAAGCTGCCCTGCAGCAGGAGCTGGCGGCAGAGCAGCGCCGTCATGGCGGAGTGTGAGCCATGCTGGAAAATCTTCGGTTCAGCATGAACAGCACCATGCCGCTGTTCTTTATCATGCTGCTGGGCTATGTGCTGCACCGCACCGGTTTTCTGAGCGATGCGTTCGTGGCCGGGGCCAACAAGTTCGTGTTTTATGTGGCACTGCCGGTGCAGCTGTTCCGCGACCTTGGCAAAAACGATGTCCGCGCCACCTTCGATGGCCGGTATGTGCTGTTCTGCTTTGCGGTCACACTGGCGTGCATCCTTGTGATCTGGGCGCTGGCAAAGCTGTTTTTAAATGGCACCGGCCTTGTGGGCGAGTTCGTTCAGGTGTGTTACCGCTCGTCGGCTGCCATCCTCGGCTCGGCTTTTCTGCAGAGCATCTACGGCGATGCCAGCATGTCCAGCCTGATGATCCTTGGCAGTGTGCCGCTGTATAACATCATGGCAGTGGTCATTTTGATGCTGGAAGCGCCCACTGCGCAGGCTCAGACCGGCAATATGGCTGAAAAGCTCAAAAAGAGTGTAAAAGGCATCCTGACGAACCCCATCCTTCTGGGCATTGCAGCGGGCTTTGCGTGGAGCATGCTGCACATTTCCATGCCTGCCATGCTGGATAAGGCCCTTTCCAACGTGGCCGGTCTGACCAGCCCTCTGGCCCTGCTTGCCATTGGTGCAGGCTTCAAGGGCCAAAAAGCTCTGGGATACCTCAAGCCTACCGCTGTGGCTACTGTGGTCAAGCTGATGGTGCTGCCTGCGCTGTTCCTGCCGCTGGCTGTGCGCTTTGGCTTTACCGACGAAAAGCTGGTGGCCCTGCTGGTGATGCTGGGCAGCATCACCACCCCGGCGTGCTACGTTATGGCAAAGCAGATGGGCCACGAAGGTGTGCTTACCGGCAGCGTGTGCGTTACCACCACCCTGTTCAGCGCATTCAGCCTGACCTTCTGGCTGTTCGTGCTGCGGAGCCTCGGGTATATTTTATAACATCTTTTGCATAGCACAACAGCGGACAGCCTGCAGGCTGTCCGCTGTTTGCTTTTTCAGATGTTGCTTGGGGAATCAGGCCGCACCGAAGGGATGCAGCTTCTGCCCTTTATTCTGTCATTTCCAGTTCAGAGATCCATTCCCGCACGCGGTCCGGGCGGTTTGTGACGATGGCATCCGGCTGCAGGGGCCAAAGGTCTTTCACGGCCTGTTCCCCGTCCACCGTCCAGTATGCCGCCTTGATGCCCAGATCATGCAGCTTCTGCACCATGCTGGGCTGCTGGTAAGCGGTGTGATATTCACAGCTCACCCAGTCCGGCTTGAAGTCCAGCGTCTGCACATACTTTACCGGGTCCCGCTGTTCCAGCAGGCGCTGGGCTACCTCTACCAGACTCTTGCCCGGAAAGTTCGCCTGCAGCATACTGATCTGATTGCCCATCCAGCGCAGGGCCCAGCTGCAGTTTTCGTCATCCACATTTTCCACCGACAGCGGCGGCAGCTGTGGAAAATCATCCTCTTCCAGCCCGTTCTGCAGGCCAAGCATTTCCCATGTGCTAGTGGGCAGTGCCATGGTCTCCAACGCACCGTAGACCAGCACGCCCACCTTCAGCTCCGGCATCAGCTGCTTTGCCTGCCGCAGCAGGTCGTGGTTGAACGAGATCACCACCAGCCGGTCGGTAATGTTTGCTGCACGCACCTCCTCGATCACGCGGGGGACAAAATCCGGGTCGTCATCGATGGTGGCCTTCATTTCCAGCTGAACGATGGTACCTTCCATTTCCCTGCACAGAGCCAGTGCCTCCTGCAGGGTAGCGATCCTCTCGTTCCGATAGTTCACATCCTTCCAGCTGCCAAAGTCCAGCGCCTTCAGCTCGCCCTCGGTCATGTCGTAGATCTGGCCACGCATATCGGTGTGCCAGTCAATGACAAAATCGTGGTGGATCACCAGCTTTTTATCGCTGGTCTGCTGTACGTCCATTTCCACGCCGTCCGCGCCGATCTCCATCGCCTTGCGGAACGCAGAAAGGGTATTTTCCGGCGCAAGATAGGACGCGCCGCGGTGTGCAATGATCTCAGGTGTCATAAATTCCAATTCTTTCTCACAAATTTATTTGACCTTTTTGTACCAGTAGAAGCTGTCCTTGCGGCTGCGGGCCAGTGTGCCGTTGCCGTCGTTGTCCTTATCCACATAGATAAAGCCGTAGCGCTTTTTCATCTCACCGGTGGATGCGCTCACAAGGTCGATAGGACCCCATGTGGTGTAGCCCATCAGCGGCAGGCCGTCCTCGTTGACGGCCTTTTTCCATCTGCTCGATGTGGGCGCGCAGATAATCGATGCGGTAGCTGTCGTGGATGGAGCCGTCCGCTTCCACGGTATCCACCGCGCCAAGGCCGTTCTCCACAATGAACATGGGCTTTTCGTACCGGTCGTAGATGGTGTTCAGGGTCACGCGCAGGCCCACCGGGTCGATGGCCCAGCCCCACTCGCTGGCCTTGAGGTACGGGTTCTTCACAGCTTCCAGCACCGCATTGCCGTCGGCCTTTTCTTCTGCCAGGATCTCCTGATCCGTGGTGATGCAGCGGCTGGAATAGTAGCTGAAGGAGACAAAATCCACGGTGCCTTCTTTCAGAACCTGCTCATCGCCCGGCTCGGTGTGTAGGGTGATGCCGGCTTTCTCCATCCGCTTTTTTGCCCACACCGGGTAGGCTCCCCGGGCCTGCACATCGGTAAAGAAGTAGTTGTCGCGGTCCGCTTCCTGCGCGGCACGGATATCCTCCGGTGCACAGGTGCGCGGGTAATACTGGCCTGCCGCCAGCATACAGCCCACCATGGCACCGGGCATCTTTTCATGGGCCAGCTTGACCGCCTTTGCGCTGGCCACCAGCTCATGATGTGCCGCCTGATACTCCACCTGCTGCACATTCTCGCCCGGATAGAACACTAGCCCCGCGCCGGTAAAGGGCAGATGCAGCAGCATGTTGATCTCGTTGAAGGTGAGCCAGTATTTCACCTTCCCCTTGTAGCGGTCAAACAGCACTTCACAGTAGTGCACATAGGCATCCACCATGCGGCGGTCTTTCCAGCCGCCATACTTTTTTATGAGGGCAATGGGGGTATCGAAGTGGCAGATGGTCACAAGCGGTTCAATGCCGTATTTGTGGCACTCATCAAACACATCCTCATAGAACTTCAAGCCCTCTTCATTGGGCCGGACATCGTCGCCGTTCGGCAGGATGCGGGTCCATGCGATGGACAGCCGGAAGCACTTGAAGCCCATCTCGGCAAAGAGGGCGATGTCCTCTTTATAATGGTGATACAGGTCAATGGCTTCATGGCTGGGATAATAGTGCTTGTCGTCGCACTCCAGCATTTCCAGCCGACCCAGCGCCACCGGGAAGCGGTCCGGGCCAAACGGGGTCACATCCACGGTGGCAAGGCCCTTGCCGCCTGCCTGCCATGCGCCCTCGCACTGGTTGGCAGCGGTGGCACCGCCCCACAGAAAATCTTTGGGAAAACTGCCCATAAGTAAACCCTCCCTATTTTAATTTGTTGATTATAAGATACCGCACAATCGCCGGAATGTCCATGCCTACATTTTACAAAAAGGCACCTCATTGTTGTGAAAGTACGACTTTTATCGTCAAATCGCCGAATTTTGATTCTATTTTTCGTACATTTTTCACGAGAAAAATGCAAAAACGACCTGATTTTCCTTTCATTCTGTTTCTTTCAAACTGTCCGCAGACATGGTACAATAATCAGGTAAGATACACCGCCGCTTTTTCGGCATTGGAAAATGGAGTGTTTGATTATGACTGAGTTCAAGCCCATTAAAGAAGGCAAGGTTCGTGAGATCTATGATAACGGCAACAGCCTCATCATGGTTGCCACCGACCGCATTTCCGCGTTTGATGTCATCCTGAAAAACAAGGTCACCAAAAAGGGCACCGTTCTGACCCAGATGAGCAAGTTCTGGTTCGATTACACCCGCGATCTGCTGCCCAACCATATGCTGAGCGTGGACGTGAAGGATATGCCGGAGTTCTTCCGGCAGCCCCAGTTCGACGGCAACAGCATGCTGTGCCGCAAGCTGACCATGCTGCCCATCGAGTGCATCGTGCGCGGCTACATCACCGGCAGCGGCTGGGCCAGCTACCAGAAGACCGGCAAGGTGTGCGGCATCCAGCTGCCCGAGGGCCTGAAGGAATCCCAGAAGCTGCCCGAGCCCATCTACACTCCCTCCACCAAGGCCGAGATCGGCGACCACGACGAGAATATCTCCTACGAAAAGAGCATCGAGGTGCTGGAAAAGCAGTTCCCCGGTCACGGCGAGGAGTACGCCACCAAGCTGCGCGACTACACCATTGCCCTGTATAAGAAGTGTGCTGAGTATGCGCTCTCCCGCGGCATCATCATTGCCGACACCAAGTTTGAGTTTGGTCTGGATGAGAACGGCAACGTGGTGCTGGGCGACGAGATGCTCACCCCGGATTCCTCCCGCTTCTGGCCGCTGGAAGGCTACGAGCCGGGCCACGGCCAGCCTTCGTTTGATAAGCAGTTTGTCCGCGACTGGCTGAAGGCCCATCCGGACAGCAACTACGACCTGCCCCAGGACGTGATCGACAAGACCATCGCCAAGTATCTGGAGGCTTACGAGCTGCTCACCGGCAAAAAACTGTAAATTTTACGATAAAACGAATCCCGGCAGATGCTTGACAGCTCTGCCGGGATTCGCTATAATGTCTATAGAAAGGGCACTGCGACAAGCGGTTGGCCCCAGTTCAAGGTTTACAGTTTTTGAGAACCGTCACCGTGCCGGGTGGCGGTTCTTACTTTTTCACGCGAATGGTGAATGTCAATCCAAACAAGTGGAATGTCAAAGTAATTGGCATGTACTCACCTCCTTTCGGAAGTGAGGGTCGAACCGCCTGCCGTTGTTTGCAGTGCCCCGCCGCCTTTCAGCAGCAGAGATAGCATAACATAGTTTTCGGCTGATTTCAACAAAAAAAATGCTTCCGTGCGTCGCACGGAAGCATTTTTTGTTTCACTCGCTCAGCTCCGAACTTTCCTCGGAAAAAGCTTCGGACTCTGCCGTTTCTTCGTTTTCTTCGTCCAGCAGATACTGCACCTCGGTCTGCTTTGCCATCTGCTCTGCTGTCCAGTCCAGCTGTGCGATGCCTTCCAGTTCCAGCGTGTACTGCTCCACATTCTGCAGGCTGCCGGAGGCAAGACTCTGGCCCGGGTCGTTCTCCGGCGACCATGTAATGCGCAGCTCATCCGGCTGTGCGCTGCACTGCTGCACGGCATCGGTCACGCTGCGGCAGTCCTGCGCAAAGGCCTGTACGCTGTCATAGCCGCCAAACAGCTCCACAGTCAGGCTCAGATAGCCGTTTCCGGCATTCACATCCCGCAGCGTTTTCGCCTCACTGCTATACAGGTAGGCGTTTCCGCTGATATTCTTCACACGGATATCCGGGGCTGTTTGTTTGATCTTGTCATAGGCTTCTGTCGTATATTCCTGCCCCAGCTTCATGCTTGCCTGATTCCGCTCCGGGCCGAGTTCATCCCACACCACCGGCAGCAGCGAAAGGCCAAAGCACCCGGCCATGAGCACAAGGCAGATCAGCACCGACCAGAAATCGTATTTCCAGCGGCCCGGGCGGGCGGCAAAGAACAGCACCTCGCCGCCCAGCAGGATCAGCCCTGCCGCCGGGGCGATCTTGAGCATCAGCTTCCAGTCAACGCCCGGCACAAAATAGGCAAGCAGAAAGAAGATGCCCGCTGCAATCAGGCATACGCCCAGCGTAAAGCTGCCCACCCGGCGCAGCGGCTGCGGTTTTGCAGTCTGCGGTGCTTCACCGGTCAGCGGCGCATCATTTCTCGTCTCGTCCATCGTCGGCATCCTCCGTCTCATCGTCCGGGGTCACGGGCTTGCCCAGCAGAGCCGAGAGCTTGGGCATGGCAAAGCCCTTTGCTTTCGGCTCCGCCTGCGCATCCTGTGCAGTATACTCGGTAAAATCTTCATCTTCGGCATCGTTCTGCGGCTTCTGCTTTCTGCCCTTGGGGCCGCGCACCAGCCACGCACCGCAGATGATCAGGGCCACGCACACCACCACTTCCGGCAGCTGATCCATCATCAGGTAAAGTGCGCGGAAGAAAGGGCTGCTCTGGCCCCAGCGCCACACGATATCCCCCAGCGTGTTCATAAGGATGTTCTGGTAGGCCACCAGTGCGCCCAGCGCGATCAGGCCCCAACCCAGCAGCTTGTGGCTGTCCAGCATGAACTGTTCCATGCGCTGGTCGTGCCAGTTGATGTGCACCAGATAATCGTCCTGCGGGGCGGTGCCTGCGCCGATCTGCGCCCGGAGATTGAAGGTGTCAAAGAAGCTGTACATCCACACAATGGGCATGGCTACATACAAAACTTCCAGCAGAGTGCCCGCACCAAAGGCCACGCAGAACATCGTAATGAGCGAAAGGCCGCGCTTCATGTAGCCCTGATACATCTGGCCTGCGCCCGGGCAAAAGGCGAAGAGGAAGGTCAGGATTCCGTTTTTCATCATAATCGATCTCCTTATTTCGTTTGATCTGCAAGTGGCGAATTTTTGTATTTTTCTGCTGCAGGGCCGCCGGCTCCGAACAGCAGGTCATTGAGTGCTTTTGCCAGCGAAGCCTGCTGCTTCGGCTTGTCGTCGTCCATTGGCTTTCCCAGTATTTCCGGCTGGGCGGACGGGCGGCCATCTTCCACCGGCTTGCCCAGCTGCAAGGCTTCTTCGGTCTGGCTCTGGCTGGTCTCCGGTGTCCATGTGTGCAGCTCCTGCCGGAAATTCAGCAGCTGGTCTATGGTGCCGGAGCGCCACATGGTAAAGGCCAGCACCGCCGCCACACCGGCCACTGCGGCACGGCCCCATGTGTTCTGCATCAGCCGCACCCAGATGGCGGCCATCACAGCCTTGTGCGCGGAGTGCGGCGGCATTTCCAGCGCATCTGCCGTCAGCAGAGCGGTGTAGCGGTCCATGCATTTATCGCAGTAGGATAAATGCTCGGCGGTTTCCAGCCGGCCCAGCTCATCCAGCCCGCCTGCCTGCAGGGCCTGTAGGCCTTCGTCGGTCAGGCAGCCGTTTTTGTCAAACAGTTCCATGTACGCACTCCTTTCCATCGTTTTCACGCTGTAGTATCTGCTGTGCCAGCATCTTTTTTGCCCGGTAGATCTGCGCGTCCACCGTCTTGGGCGGGCGGCCGCACAGACGTGCCGCCTCGGCCATGGTGTGCTGTTCCAGCAGCACCAGACGACAGGGTGTCTTGTAGGGCTCCCGCAGGTCCAGGATCATGCGGGTGAGCTCTTCCTCGCCCAGCGCGTCCAGCACCTGCTGTTCCGGCTGGGTACCGGGCGGCGCACCTTCCAGCGCCAGCACATCGTCGCCGGGAATGTTCACCCTGCGCACCCATGCGCTGCGTAAGTAATCCTTGGCTTTGTTGGCCGCAATGCGGGCCAGCCATTGCTTTTCAAAGCCGGACGGACAGCGGTCGATGGCCCGCCATGCCGCCAGAAAGGTCTCCTGCGTCAGGTCCTGCGCATCGCCGGCATCCGGCACCAGCTGGTGGCAGACCGTATATACGAGCGACTGGTATTTCTGCACCATCGCGCTGAATTCCAAGGTCGTCAACGGCCTGTCCACCTCCTTTCAGTTTCGTCCCGGTCCGACGAAGTGCAGCCCCTGCGCTGCCCTTCTGCACATTCATACGAAACAGCCGTTCAAAATCCTGCAAAAACTTTTATTTTTATGATACAATAGAAGTAGTATAGCACAAAAGGAGGCATTCGGCCATGGCTGTCAGTACCCGTCAGGCACTTTTGCAGGCACTTTCCGCTGCCGGGGGCAGCTACGTTTCCGGCCAGCAGCTGGCCGAGACCCTCGGCGTGAGCCGCGCTGCCGTGCACAAGGCCGCTGCGGCCCTCACGGCCCAAGGGTACGCGCTGGAAGCTGCGCCCCGCCGGGGCTACCGGCTGGCAGGCGGCGACCCGTTCTGCACCGAAGCCATCGGGGACTACCCTGCACCCATCTATTTATATGACACGCTGGAAAGCTCCAACCGCACGGCAAAGCTGCTGGCGCTGGATGGTGCACCCCATGGCACGCTGGTGCTCACCGCCCACCAGAGCGCCGGACGCGGCAGGCTGGGCCGGAGATTTGAAAGCCCGGCAGGCAAGGGCGTTTACTGCTCGGTGCTGCTGCGCCCGGAAATGCCCGCCGCCAATGCCCAGACCGCTACCATCAGCGCCGCGGTAGCGGTCTGCCGTGCCGTGAAAAAGCTCTGCGGGCTGGAGCTTGCCGTCAAGTGGGTCAACGACCTGTACTATCAGGGCAAAAAGGTCTGCGGCATCCTGACGGAAGCCGGCACCAGCGTGGAGAGCGGCCTGCTGGAATGGCTGGTGGTGGGCATCGGGCTGAACCTTACCTCCACCGCTGCCGACTGGCCGGAGGAGCTGGCCCGCAGGGCCGGGAGCCTGTACCCCGGCGGGCCTGCCCCGGTGAGCCGGGCGGCGCTGGCCGGGGCCATTGCCCGGGAGCTGCTGGCCCTCTGCCCGGCTTTTGACTGTCTGGACGAGTACCGCGCCCGGTGCTTTGTGCCCGGCCACTGGGTGACGGTGTGTGCCGAGACCGAGACCTACGCCGCAAAGGCCCTTGCCATCGACGAGGAAGGGCGGCTGGTCATCCAGCGGGAGAACGGCCGACAGGAGGCTCTGCGCTGCGGCGAGGTGACCACCCGCCCGGCCCGGACCGAATAAGACGCAAAAAAGCACCCTTTCCTGCCCGGAAAGAGTGCTTTTTATGTTCTGTACTTATGTATCCAGATCCACGGCTTCCAGCACCGTGATGTCCTCTTTTTCAAAGGCGGTGCGGATCATCCCGGCAAGGCCTGGCATTTCGGCCTTGTTCTCGATGCACAGGGTGATAATGCCGTTCAGGCTGGAGGCTTCCACACCCATGGAGCCGCCATCCGGCGGGACCCAGACGTTGAAGTCGCTGATGTACTGCTGAAGCTCCGGCGCAGCCGGCATCAGGGGGTTGCCCAGATAGCTGAGCCAGAAATCCGCCGGGACACCGCTGATGTACTCACCCATCTGGAACACCCTCTGCTTGATGCGCAGGGGCGCTTTCTGCTGGTCTACCTTGTACACCCAGCTCATTTGCTGGACCATCTGGCGCAGCTTTGCCTCCGGCTGCAGGGTGCGGAGCACCTCGGCATCCATTTCCGGCACGATGTCCGCAAGGCGGGTGTCATCGTTCAGCTTCACGCCGCTCTGGAAGGAGCACACGCAGTTGTAAAGGGCATCCGGCACGCCCGCTTCCCTGCGGGTATCTGCCGAGTAGGAATACTGGATCTCGTCTTTGCCCAGATAGCTGCGCAGCGCAAGGCTCAGCAGACCGGCCAGCGCTGTAAAGGGCTTGACGCCGTTCTCCACTGCCCGGTCCACAAGGCTCTGCTTGGTCAGCCGCACCCGGGTGCGGCGCATCCTGCCCTCCCATGTCTGCACCACATCCCTCTGCATCGTGCTTTCGGTGGCTGTGGGGGGCGGGTATTTTGCCATCATGGCCTCGATGTCATAGGCCGGGCTGCACACGATGGGCGTGTTTGCAAACGCCGTGCCATAGCGCAGGTTGCAGTACTGTTCCAGAATGCGGGTGAGGAAGGGCGACACCCCGTGGCCGTCCATGAGGAAATGATACCAGTCAAAATAGACGGTATCCCCCTCACAGCTCACGCTGAAAAGATAGCCGTTCGTTTCCTCCGGGATATCGCGCTGTGCACTGCCCTGATACACAAGGCAGGGGTTCGGGTTCGGCTCCAGAAAAAAGCTCCGCTTTTCCTGCACCAGCTGTACCCGATAGTACGGTGCGGCCGAAAGCGCCGCCTCCAGTGCGCGCTGCAAAAGAGCGGGTTCCACCGCATCCTGCAGCGCAAACTGGTACCGACACAGGATCTTCTCCCGACGGAAGAAGTACATCGTTCCCTGAAAGATGTACTCCGTCGAGCGCTGCGACTCATTCATGAACTGTTACCCCGCGTTTGCCGCCAGATAATCCACCAGATCCCCTATGGTCACAAAGTTGCGCAGCTCCTTTTCAGGGATGCGCAGGCCGAAGGTCTCCTCGAGGTCTGCCACAATGGTCAGGATCTCCATTGAGGACAGATCCAGATCGTCCATCAGGACGCTGTTCTCATTCACATCTTCGGGAGAGACCTCGGCAACATCCTCCAGGATGGCCAGGATCTGGGAAATGATCTCTGCTCGTTCCATAGAAATTTTCTTCCTTTCCGTGACGGATAATAGGCACAATCTCCTATGCCTTTCCATAATAATACCTTGATTCTCTCCTGTGCGCAAGGGTTCCGGCAACAAAGCTTTGTTTTTTGTCGGAACTCCTGTTTTCAGTCTGCCGGTCTGCCGGCCCATTTATGCATCCGGGCATTCGATCGCATCTGTATCACTGGCGCAGCAGCTTGCCTGCACCGTTGCGCGGCAGCGGCTCGGTGCTGAACTCCACTGCGCTCATACGCTTGTACAGCGGCAGGGTGCGGTTTGCCTCATAAAGTCCCGCACCTGCTGCTGTTTGTCCTCGTCGCAATAGACCACCACGCCGATCTTCTTGCCCATTTCTTTTACAACACATTCCTTCACGGCTTCGCACTTGCCCACGATGCCTTCCAGCTCTTCGGGGTTGATGTTCTCGCCGCTGTCCAGAATGATGAGGTTCTTCTTGCGGCCGGTCAGGAAATAGTAGCCGTCCTCGTCCTTGCGGGCCAGATCGCCAGTGTGGAACCAGCCGTCCGCGTCAATGACCTCGGCGGTGGCCTCCGGGTCCTTGTAGTAGCCCAGCATGATGCTGTTGCCGCGCATGCACAGCTCGCCGTCCTCAGCGATCTTGTAGTCCAGATAATCGTTGCCCTGACCCACAGCGCCGATGTGCTTTGCGTCCTGTGCGTAGTTGATGATGCCGTCGCCGCAGGTCTCGGTGCTGCCGTAGGTCTGCACCACGAACATGCCGTGTTCCGCCATATCCAGCATCACCTGCGGGTCGAACATGGCAGAGCAGATGGGCACCCACAGCTCACCCAGACGATCCTTGCGGCCGCGCATCACATCGTGGTGGAGCGAGTTCATGATGACCGGCACCACCGCCATGGCCTGACTGGGCATCCGCTTTACCTCTTTATAGAAGCTGCGGATGTCGCTGCTGACGTTCAGCGCCCAGCCTGCGTGGGCCCAGGAGAACAGGCAGATGAACGCGCCCAGATGGAACATGGGCAGCACGGTGTACTGGCTCATGACGAGGTCCGGTTCGTGCTTATACGCCATCATGTGCTCACCGATCTGGGTGTGGGCACGCATCACCGAGAAGAAATTCTTCTCGCTCAGCATCACGCCCTTGCTGCGGCCCGTGGTACCGGAGGTGAACATCAGAACCATCAGGGCTTCGTGGTCGATGCAGCGGGTCAGCTGCGCAGGCTCATAGCTCCGGAAGCCATCCATGGGGCGGAGGATATCGCCGTAGGCAGCCTTGAGCTGGTCGTTGAAGCCGTAGTCGTCGCCGTCGGTCAGGATGGCATCCGGCTCCACAAGGCCCAGCTCATAGCTCAGCTCGTCCCAGCTCTTGCGCTGGTTCAGCAGCACCAGCACCGCACCGGCCGCCACCACGCCAAAGGTGTTCACGGCATACTCGTAGCTGTCCTTGGTGAGCAGGCAGATCTTTTTGCCCTTGATCTCCGGGATGGTGGACTGGAAGTAATTCACCGCCTTGCGGATATCCTGCACATAATCCTTATAGAGGATGGTGGTCACGGCATCGTTTGCGGTGTCGTAGAAGCGGAAGGCCACATTATCCTTGAAGCGGTCTTCCATGTTGATGGTGATAAGGTCGTAGACATTATCCAGCACTCTGATCTTACGCATTGTTCTGTTTCCTCCTGTGTTCAGCGCAGCAGTTTTCCCATGGCGTTGCGGGGCAGCGGCTGTGCACTGAACTCCGTCACCATGCGCTTGTACAGCGGCAGGCCGCGGTTGACCCCAGTGACGAACTCCTTCACCGCATCCTGCTTTGCAGGGTCACAGTAGATGAGGGCACAGATCTTTTTGTCCTTTTCCTTCACGATGCACTCCTGAATGTCCGCACAGGGAACCAGCAGCTTTTCCAGCTCCTCGGGGCTCACATTTTCGCCGCTGCCCAGGATGATCACGTTCTTTTTGCGTCCGGTGAGGTACATATAGCCGTCAGGCTCCACCCGGGCAATGTCGCCGGTGTGGAACCAGCCGTCTGCATCGATGACTTCTGCAGTGCCTTCCGGGTCCTTGTAGTAGCCCAGCATGATGGGGTCGCCCCGCATGCACAGCTCGCCGTCGTCCAGCTTGTATTCACAGCTGAGGTCCACATGGCCCACGCTGGTCAGGTACTTTTTGCCTCCTGTGAGGAGTTCCATGCACCGTCGCCGCAGGTCTCGGTCAGGCCGTACATCTGGGCCACAAAGAAGCCCTTCTCCATCATATCACTCAGAATCTTGGGGTCGAACATGGCAGCGCCGCAGGTCAGCACGCACAGGCCGTTCAGACGGTCACGGCGGCCCTTCATCACATCGCTGTAGATGCTCTTCAGCAGCACCGGCACCACCGCCATCACCTCGCTGTGCATGGCACCCAGGTCCCGGTAGAAATATTTCAGGTCGTTGCACAGGTTCATGGAGTGGCCGGTGATGCTCCACGAAACAAGGCTGGTCATGGCGGAGATGTGGAACATGGGCAGGGCGGACAGGGACGAGAACTCGTCGGTATTCCAGCCCGTGTACTTCTTCACATCGTCAAAGGGGTCCAGAAAAGCCGGCATGGCGCTGAACAGGTTCTTCTGGCTCAGCATAACGCCCTTGCTGCGGCCGGTGGTGCCGGAGGTGAACATGATAAAGGCCAGAGCAGAGAGGTCCTCCACCTCGGTCACGTCCTCGGCAGGCTCATAGGCAGCAAAGACATCCATGGGCTTCAGGATGCTGCCGTAGGTCTCAGCGAGGGCAGGCTCCCGCTCCGCGAACTCGCCATCCTGCAGAATGCACACCGGCTCGGTGAGGCCCAGCTCATAGGAGATAGCATCCCAGTCCTTGCCAAGGTTCAGCGGCACAGCCACGGCTCCGGCAATGACCGTGCCGTACATGCAGATGACATACTGGTAGCTGTTGCGGGCCAGGATCGCCACACGCTTGCCGCGCACATCGCCATACTCTGCACGCAGGAACGCCACGAACCGGCGCAGATCCTGGGCATACTGTGCGTAGTGCACCTCGGCCACGCCCTGCTTTTTTTCATCATACCAGCGCAGAGCCACACGGTCTGCAATGTTGGTTTCCATATTGCAAAGTGACTGATACAGCGATGTAATCATTTTTTTCCTCCATTTTTATCATCCGATCCGGCGCTCCTGTGTAGGCCAACACAGATCCTTCCAGTCATTTCCAACTGTGCCCAGTATACAATAAGGCCCGTGTCAATGCAAGAGTTTTGCAACATTTAATTCCAAACATTGACAATAAAGCCTTGCATATCATGTCGTTTCCAGATGTAAATTCTGCCTTTCGTTGCGAAGCCACCCTGCCTGTGCTATGCTTTTATTGCAGGCTGCAATGTGTCCCCGCCCGCTGGACCGCAATTCAAAATTGACAGTCTGTGCAAAAAGCATTATACTGGGTTCATATCCATACAAAATTTTATCTTTTTCATTCAAAATCTACGCATTGTGCGGCGTCCGGCTCTGATGGAATGTCCCGCGCAAGGAAGGAACCTCCATGGAAGGAACCAAGCCCCGCACCGCCAGCTCCATCGGCATGTTCGACATGCTCAAGGGTGCCGGTATGCTGACCATCGTTTTTGCGCATACCGCCGAGCTTTATCCCATGCAGGCGGTCAGCGGCCTGTCCCTGACCGCGTTTTTCCCGTTCATCTACCGCGAAGCGCTGATGGCCGCCTTTTTTATTGCCAGCGGCTACGGCTTCCGCAAGCGCTCCATCCACAAATGCATCGAGCAGCAGCTCAAGACCCTGCTCAAACCCTATGCTTACACGGCGCTGTTCACCTGCGTGCTGCACTTTATCATTCATTATAAGACGTTCCAGTACCTACCCGGCACCATCGGCGAGTCTATCAAGGTCACCGGCGGCTTCCTGCTGGGCCTGCCCCACACGGCCGCTTACTTCGGGCAGGAGTTCTTCTCCTGCGGGCCGATGTGGTATCTGCTGGCGCTGATGGTAGGCTGGGTGCTGCTGGATGTGATCCTGAACATCTTCCCGGAGCGCTATGTTCCATGGGCTGTGGCAGGCTGCGTCCTGCTGGGCTGGGGCGCGAGCCTTGTGTGGGAGCTGCCCTTCTGCCTGATCCAGGGTGCCGTGGTGGTGCCCTACCTCTATATCGGCTTCCTTGCCAAAAAGAAGCATCTGCTGGACGAGCCCCTGCCGCCCAAAGTCTTTGCCGGGCTGCTGGCCGCCACAGCACTCATTGCCGTAGGCGCTCTTGCTACCCGCACCACCGACTGCATCTCGCTGGCCGAGTGGTCACTGGGGCCTGTGAGCATCTTTCTGGACGGTGCTGCAGGCCTGCTTTTCATCCGGCTGTTCATGCGACTCAGCCATGGCCATGGCCCCATCGTGCACTTTCTGGAAGCGGTGGGCCGCCGTTCGCTGAACATTTTCTGCGTACATACCGTGGAGATCATCGCTATTCCGTGGTATCTGATGGTAGCAAAGTTCTCTGCGCAGCCGGTGCTGGGCATGTGGCTGCAATATGCCATCGCTCTGGGCTCTATCTGGCTGGTGTGTGAGCTGCTGCGTGTACGCCGCGCACTCATCATCCGATTTTTCCCGGCACAGCGCAGAACGCCCGCCGTGCACTATACCTCCCGGCACTGACATGTTTTTCCGGCTGCTGCGGTGCAGCCATCATAAAAGTAAGAGGAGAATCCGGTTATGAACAACGATGTCCCCGAGACCCTTGCTGCGGCCCGCAGCCGCGCTGCTGACTTGGAACAGCAGCTCCGGCTGTCTGACGAAGGCGTTTCCCGGCTGGCACAGCGGTGCCTGGAGCTGGAACAACAGGTGCTGAACTATCAGGCCGCACTGGCAAGGCACGGCAGCGACAACGAACCTGCCGCCCTGACCCTGCCGCAGCTGTTCTACGATTCCGGCTCCGGCTATTCCCCGCGGGAATGCCTGACCGTTGCCGAGGATGCCTACGACGAACTGACCCACGAGGTCTCTGCGGTGTTCACCCTGCCCACGGATGCCCGTGCGCTGCGGCTGGACCCTGGTGAGCTGGCCTGCTGCGTGACTGACCTGAGCATCTCGGACGAGCGGCTGGAATGCCGCGCCATGAACGGCATCCGGCTGCAGGAAGACTGCCTGCTGTTTTTGGATGTGGACCCCAACCTGACCGTGTGCAGCACCGTGCCCTTTGCGGCCGGGATGAAGTTTGCCGTAACCTATCATTACTATCCGCTGGGCCGCTTCCAGCACGAGCAGCCCGGCAAGGCCCTGCTCAGCGCGTTGAATACCATCAAGCTGCAGGCTGAGGCCGAAAAGAACGATGTTCTGGAACAGCTGCAGGCCGCCCTTGCCGAGAACACCCGGCTGAACAATCAGCTGACGGAACTGCAGAACAGCCGTGCTGCCTATGAAGATTCGCTGGAAAACCTGTACGAGAGCAGCAGCTGGCGGCTTACCGCACCGCTGCGTGCTTTGCGCCGCCTGCTGCGCGGCTGAATCGGATCGCTAAAGGAGTTGTCAACATGTACAGCAGTTACAGCACCCTGCAGCGTAAGCAGCTGACGAAGCAGGTTTATACCGATACCCAGAGCACCTATCTGCTGGTGTATGCACCGGGCCGTCATCAGGCGCTGGAGCACGCACTGGAAAACCAGCTGCACCGCAAGTTCCGGCTGGTGACGGAGCTGGCCCCCGCCCTGACCGACTCGGTGGAGGGCGTGCTGCTGGTCAGCGAAGATCTGGAGTGCACCTCCACCGCCCTGACCTATTTTGCCGCCGCCCTGCGCACCGGTGCCGATTTTGTGGTGTGTGATGCCGCCTTTGGCTTCGATGGCTCCACCGCCCTTTATCTGAGCACCCAGCACATCCCGTGCAGCCGCTGCGCCATGGTATCGCGGAAGCTTCTGGACCGGGTGCGCGCCGCTGCGCGCGGCAGGGACAGCGTGACCGAGCTGCTGCGCCTTGCCACCGCCATGGCGGAAAACTGCCACCGCATCCCGCAGTCTTTGCTGCACTTCCGGCGGGAGCTGTGTGCCGACGATGTGTTCTCTGCAGACGGAAAGCGTGCTTTGATCCTGAGCCACGAGCTGACCATGACCGGTGCGCCCATCGTGCTGACAAGTGCCGTGCCGGTGCTGCGCAGCATGGGCTTTGAAGTGGTGGTGCTTGGCCCTGCGGACGACGGCTCGCTGCCGCTGTTTCTGGATGCCGGTGCCGCCGTAGTGACCCGCAGCGACTGCGTGATGAACTCGTCGCTGTGGGGCCTTGCCACCAGTGCCGATTTTGTGCTGGCCAACACCGTGGTAGAGGCAGCCGCCGTGAGCACCCTGAACGGCTCCTTCGTGCCGGTGCTGTGGTGGCTGCACGATGCCTTTGCAGGCTACCCGTTCATTGCGCACAAGATTCCCAAAACACTGGGCTCCAATGTGCATGTGTGCGCCGTAGGATCCCACGCCACTGCCGCCATGCACTCGGTGCGGCCGGACTTCAGCATTGAACAGCTGATCTACGGTCTGCCGGACTATGCGCAGGAAAGCTTCCCGCCCTACGATATCAGCTATGCCGGCGGCAGGCCGCTGTTCGTGACCGTAGGTTCCTTTGAGCCGCGCAAGGGTCAGGATATTTTCTGCAACGCCATCCGCCTGCTAAAGCCCGAGGTGCGCCAGAAGGCTGCTTTCCTGTTCGTGGGCAAGGCGGCGGACAAGAGCCTGAAGAACGCCGTGGATGCACTGGTGGAGGACTACCCGGACACCGTTTTCTACCGCAAGCGTCTGGAACGGCCCGAGATTAAATCCCTGATGGATCAGTGCGCCTGCGTGGTATGCGCCTCCCGCGATGACCCCATGCCAACCTTCGTCACCGAGGGCCTGATCTTCGGCAAGCCCTCCATCGTGTCGGAGCACACGGGCACCGCCGGGCTTATCACCGAGGGGGTGGACGGCTTTGTGTACAAAGACGACGACCCGGATCAGCTGGCAAAGGTGCTGGAGCATGCTATCCTGCATCCGGAACAGCTGGCCGCCATGAAAGCTGACTGCCGGAAAATGTACGAGAAATATTATTCCAACGAAGCCTATGTTGCCACCCTGACACGGCTGGTGAACGAATCAACAGACTAAAAACAAAATAAAGGCAAGGGTCGATGCGTGCATCTGCCCTTGCCTTTTTATCATTCCATCAAAATTGCACAAGAAAATTCCAGTTCCGTTCACAAAGACACAGGCCGCGTGTGTTATACTTTTATCAAATCATTCCGCCTGAAAGGAGCCTGTTCTCTCTATGAGCCAACCCGCCTCTGCCGCACCTTCCCGCAAAAAGACAGTGATCTCGCTGCTGGTGCTCGCCGCACTTACCGGCATCATCGTGCTGCTGTTCAAGGACAACTGGGCCGAGATCACCGCAGCGCTTTCGCAGCTGTCCGCATGGCAGGTGCTGGTGGTGCTGGCCATCGGCCTCAGCTACCCGCTGCTGGAGGGGTGCGTGGCGTGGGGCATCGTGCGCAGCCGCATCCCGGGCTTCAGGCTCTGGCAGGGCATCGATACCGCCTGGTGCGGCACCTTTGGCAATGTGATCACGCTGGGCGCGGGTGCCGTGCCGGTGCAGACCTGGTATCTGCACCGCTGCGGCCTGCCGGTTGGCCCGGGCGTGGGCCTGATGACCCTGCAGTACGTGTTCCACAAAACCACCGTGCTGCTGTATGCCACGGTGATGCTGCTGTTTCAGCACAGATGGCTTGCCGCCAACACCACCGGTGTGATGAATTATCTGCCCATGGCATACGCTGTAGTGGCGGCCATCATTGTGGTGCTGGTGCTGGTGTGCGTGTCGCCGCTGGTGCAGGGCCTTGCCCGCTGGCTGATGCGTCTGCTGCCCAAAACGGAAAAATGGCAGCAGCGCCGCGCCGACTGGCAGCAGCAGCTGGATATTCTGGGCGAGGAGAGCCGCCGTCTGCTGGCAGATAAGCCCCACTGCGCTGAAATTCTGGCATTACAGGCGGTCAAGCTGTTCGGGCTGTTCTGCCTGCCGTGGCTGTGCATCCGGTTCATGCAGCTGTCCCCGCTGAGTTTTGCGCGGGTGCAGCTGCTCACCAGCCTGATGTTGTTCGTCTCCAACGCCCTGCCCAATGTGGCCGGCATGGGCTCCATCGAGACGGCATTCCTGCTGGTATTCGGCAGCTTTCTGGAGCGCGGCGAGGTGATGAGCGTGATGATGCTCTACCGCATCGCCAGCTATTATTTCGTGTTTGCCGCCAGCGCCGTGGGCTTCTTCATCGCTCAGCGGCATCTGACCGATCTGGAGCCGCCAAAGGAGGATTGACCCGCCATGAAAGATAAGCGCATCCTGTCCCGGTTCGGCATTGTCATTTTAGTGCTGCTTGCACTGGTGCTGATCTTTCCTTCCGCAAAGATCGACCTTGCATCCAGCATCGAGGCCAGCACACAGGCCGGTGTCCGGGTGGAGCACATTCAGAACTTTGCCCGCTCCGCAGAGATGGACGTTCAGCTGCTTTCTGCCGACGACCCTGCCTATCAGCAGATTGCAAACGTGCTTTCCGGCCTTACCTGTGTCAAGCGGTTCAACCAGCAGTATTCCTCCTACAGCCACGAATACCCGGTGGATTCCGTCACTGTGAGCTACTACGATGATGCCGAGAACAATAACCTCCTGTTCACCGTCTACTCCGATGGCACCGCCATCGTGAACAGCCAGTTCGTAAAGATCAAAGAACCCAAGGGCGGCGCGGAGGAAGTGTATCAAAAGCTGGCGGAGATCGTGAAGTAAACCCTCTCAGTCGCTGAGCGATGCCAGCTCCCCCGAAAGGGGAGCTTCTTTGCATCTGGCTTAAACGTTTTTCTTCAAACCAAAAGTAGTATCTTTCCGTACTTGCGCATGAAGCTCGCCCTTCGGGAGAGCTGCCGCCGCAGGCGGCTGCAGAGGGTCGTTTCCCTTATAAAAACAAAAATCGGGGCATGCAGGTGGTCAAGCTGCATGTCCCGTTTTTGTTTCTTTTGCACTTGGTGCGGTACCAATCACACCGAATGCCGCGCATCGAGCCGTGGGAGCAGACTAAAACCACAGCTCACTTGAAAAAAAAAAGAGAATGGAATGGAGGAATTGGCGTTTGCGCAGCAATGAAAGCCCCAGTGGGGCTTTTAAGCCACAAAGCGGTCTTGCGTAAGCAAGATGGAGTGGCCTCGCCACGACAAACTTGGGGATCACCTGACACAGCTCCGCAGCTCTGCCATGGCGGATCCGGTTTTCGCAGAAGCCCTTGCAGAGGCTTCCGCTTTTCTGGTGCAACGTGGTTAGATTTGTCTAACCTCGTTGCGAGAACAGAATACCACAGCCGGTTAGTCTTGTCAACCCTTATTTTTCGATTTTTTTCGCAAAATAGGTGCACCGCCGGGATTTCGGCGCTTTTTCTACATTCTGCCCAAAGAAAGCCCTTTGCTTTGGAAGAAAACCCACTTGTTTTCTATTGCATTTTAAAGTGGTTCTTGCTATTATAATAACGCAAGATTTTGTGGGCAGGTTTTCATTTTTGTCTACACCTTGTAGTTGGGGCTGCCGCAGTCGGCAGTTCAAGACCGTTTTGCCCCCAGAAAGCCGCCAATACAGAGCGGTTTTTCAAAGGCTCATTAGTTAGAAAACGCTAACTGCGTAATGGAGCAAGGAGGTTCCAATGATCAATTTTGAACAGTGGGAAGGCTTTGAGGGCCGCATCTGGAAAGAGGAGGTCAACGTCCGCGACTTCATCCAGAAGAACTACACGCCCTATAACGGCGACGAAAGCTTCCTCGCCGACCCCACTGAAGCTACCAATAAGCTGTGGGGCGCACTGCAGAAGCTGCAGAAGGCCGAGCGCGCCAAGGGCGGCGTGCTGGATATGGAGACCGACGTCGTCAGCGGCCTGACCGCATACGGCCCCGGCTACATCGACGAGAGCCTGAAAGATCTGGAGCAGATCGTCGGCCTGCAGACCGACAAGCCCCTCAAGCGTGCATTCATGCCCTACGGCGGCATCAAGATGGCAGAGCAGGCCTGCACCACCTACGGCTACCAGCCCAGCGCCGAGCTGCACAAGATCTTTACCGATTATACCCGCACCCACAATCAGGCTGTGTTTGATGCCTACACCCCTGAGATGAAGGCGGCCCGCCACACCCACATCATCACCGGCCTGCCGGACACCTACGGCCGCGGCCGCATCGTGGGCGACTACCGCCGCGTGGCCCTGTACGGCATCGATGCACTGATCAAGTTCAAGCAGGAGGACTTTGCCAACTGCGGTGACGGCACCATGACCGACGACGTGATCCGCCTGCGCGAGGAGATTGCCCGCCAGATCAGCGCCCTGAAGGGCATGAAGAAGATGGCCGAGGCCTACGGCTATGATATCTCTCAGCCTGCAAAGAACGCCAAGGAGGCCTGCCAGTGGCTGTATTTCGGGTACCTTGCCGCCATCAAGACCCAGAACGGCGCTGCCATGAGCGTGGGCCGCATCTCCACCTTCCTGGACATCTACATCCAGCGCGATCTGGACAAGGGCATCCTGACCGAGAGCGAGGCTCAGGAGCTTATCGACCACATGGTCATGAAGTTCCGCATGGTCAAGTTCGCCCGCATCCCAGTACAACCAGCTGTTCTCCGGCGACCCCGTCTGGGCAACTCTGGAAGTGGGCGGCATCGGCATGGACGGCCGCAGCATGGTCACGAAGAACTGCTATCGCTTCCTGCACACCCTCGAGAACATGGGCCCCGCACCGGAGCCGAACCTGACCGTTCTGTACTCCTCCGCCCTGCCGGAGAGCTTCAAGAAATATGCCGCCAAGGTGTCCATCGATACCAGCTCTGTCCAGTACGAGAACGACGACGTGATGAAGCCCGTCTGGGGCGACGATTACTCCATCTGCTGCTGCGTGTCTGCTACCCAGACCGGCAAGGAGATGCAGTTCTTCGGCGCACGCGCCAACCTCGCCAAGTGCCTGCTCTACGCCATCAACGGCGGCGTGGACGAGAAGAGCCACGAGCAGTGCGGCCCCAACTATGCCCCCATCACCAGCGAGTACCTGAACTACGACGAGGTGCTGCCCAAGTACGTCCAGATGCTGGACTGGCTGGCTGGCCTGTACGTCAATGTGCTGAACCTGATCCAGTATATGCACGACAAATACTACTATGAGGAAGCCGAGATGGCCCTTATCGACACCGACGTGCGCCGCACCTTTGCCACCGGCATTGCAGGCTTCTCCCACGTCATCGACTCCCTGAGCGCCATCAAGTACGCCAAGGTCAAGGTAGTGCGTGACGAGAGCGGCCTTGCCACCGGCTTTGAGGTCGAGGGCGACTTCCCCAAGTACGGCAACGACGACGACCGCGCCGACGAGATCGGCGTGTGGCTGCTGCGCACCTTCCTGGAGATGATCAAGAAGCGCCACACCTACCGCAACTCCGAGGCTACCACCTCCATCCTGACCATCACCTCCAACGTGGTATATGGCAAGTACACCGGTGCCCTGCCCGACGGCCGCGCCGCCTTCACTCCGTTTGCTCCGGGTGCAAACCCCAGCTACGGCGCGGAGCAGAACGGCCTGCTGGCTTCCCTGAACTCGGTGGCAAAGCTGCCCTACCACTGGGCACTGGACGGCATCTCCAACACCCAGACCATCAACCCGGACGCTCTGGGCCACAGCGAAGGCGAGCGGGTGGAGAATCTGGTGCAGGTCATGGACGGCTACTTCGATCAGGGCGCACACCACCTGAACGTCAACGTCTTCGGTAAGGAGAAGCTCATCGACGCAATGGAGCACCCCGAGAAGGAGGAGTACGCAAACTTCACCATCCGTGTCTCCGGCTACGCCGTCAAGTTCATCGACCTGACCCGCGAGCAGCAGATGGACGTCATCTCCCGCACCTGCCATGCAGCCCTGTAACCCCATCGGCTATGTCCACTCGCTGGAATCCTTCGGCTCTGTGGACGGCCCCGGTGTGCGCTTTGTGGTGTTTTTGCAGGGGTGTGCCCTGCGGTGCAAATACTGCCACAACCCGGAAACGTGGGCTGCGGAGGGCGGCGAGGAATGGACGGCAGAAAAGCTGTTCCAGCGGGTCTACCGCTACCGCAACTACTGGGGCAAAAAGGGCGGCATCACGGTCAGCGGCGGTGAACCGCTGCGCCAGATGGAGTTTCTGACGGCATTCTTCGAGCTGGCCCGCTCCAAAGGCGTGCACACGGCTCTGGATACCGCCGGGCAGCCCTTCCGGCCCGATGACCCGGATTATCTGGCCAGTTTCGACCGGCTGATGAAGTCCACCAGTCTGGTTATTCTCGACCTGAAGGAGATCGACCCGGAACGCCACCGGCAGCTCACCGGCAAAGACAATGCCAACATCCTTGCGATGGCGCGCCGCATTTCGGACCTCGGCATCCCGCTGTGGATCCGGCATGTGCTGGTACCCGGCCTGACCGATGACGAGGACGGCCTGCGCAGAACGGCCGACTTCATCCGCAGCCTGAACACCGTGCAGCGGGTGGAGGTACTGCCCTACCACACGCTGGGCCTGTTCAAGTGGCAGAAGCTGGGCATCCCTTATCCACTGCCGGACGCCGTGCCGCCCACAGCGGAGCAGGTGAAGCGTGCAGAAGAGCTGCTGGAAGTGAGCCGTTATCCCGGCTAAGCTCCTGATTTGAAAAACGACCGTTTCCGGTGTGCAGAATGCGCCGGGAGCGGTCGTTTTTTCTTGACTTCCCTTCTGTACACCGTTATAATGAAAAAAGTAAAAAAGGAGAAACAGCCATGCAGATTTTCAATACGCTGACCCGCCAGAAAGAAGAATTCGTGCCGCAGGTGCCCGGTGAATACCGCATCTATGTCTGCGGCCCTACCGTTTATAACTATATCCACATCGGCAACGCCCGCCCGCTGATCGTGTTCGATACCCTGCGCCGCTACCTTGAGTACCGCGGCAACAAGGTGTTCTATGTTTCCAACATCACCGATATCGACGATAAGCTCATTAAGAAGGGACAGGAAGAGGGCACCTCCATGAAGGAGGTCGCCCAGCGCTTCGAGGCCGAGTACCTCAAGGATGCCGCCGGCCTCAACTGCAAAAAGCCCACCGTCCAGCCCCGGGCTACCGAGCACATCCAGCAGATTCTGGATATCGTGAAGGATCTGATCGACTCCGGCCACGCTTATGTTGCCAAGAACGGCGACGTGTACTTCCGGGTGAAGAGCGATCCCGAGTACGGCAAGCTGAGCCACCTGAAGCTGGACGATCTGGAGAGCGGCAACCGTGAGCTGCGCAGCCAGATGGAAGACGACCTGAAGGAAGACCCCGCCGACTTTGCCGTGTGGAAGGCCGCAAAGCCCGGTGAACCTGCATGGGAAAGCCCCTACGGCATGGGCCGTCCGGGCTGGCATATCGAGTGCAGCGCCATGAGCCGCACCCATCTGGGCAAGACCATTGATCTGCACTGCGGCGGTCAGGATCTGATCTTCCCCCACCACGAGAATGAGATCGCACAGAGCGAGTGCGCCAACGGCTGCACCTTTGCCCGCTACTGGATGCACAACGGCTTCATCAACGTGGACAATCAGAAGATGTCCAAGAGCCTGCACAACTTCTTCACCGTGCGGGACGTGGCGGATGTCTACGGCTACGAACCCATCCGCTATTTCATGCTGACCGCAGGCTACCGGATGCCCCTGAACTACACCGTGGACCTCATTGAAAGCTGCAAGAACAGCCTGGAGCGCCTGTACACCTGCCGCGAGAATCTGGACTTTGCCCTGACCAAGGATGCCTTTGGCACCGACGAGACTCTGAAGGAAAAGGCTGCCGAGGCCCGCACCAAGTTCTGCACTGCCATGGACGATGACCTGAACACCCCGGATGCACTGGCTGCCGTGTTCGATCTGGTCAAGGAGATCAACACGCTGTCGGCTGTTTCCTCCAAGGATGCCCTGCAGACCGCCGCCGCTGCGTTCGACGAGATCACCGGCGTGCTGGGCCTGATGTACAACCGTAAGAAGGACGAGGTTCCCGCCGAGGTGACTGCACTGGTGGAAAAGCGCGCCGCCGCCAAGAAGGCCAAGGACTGGGCCACCGCCGACGCCATCCGCGCCGAGCTGACCGCCATGGGCTGGGCCGTCAAGGACACCGCCCAGGGCCCGCAGCTGAGCAAGCTCTAAATTAAAGTAAAGCTATTCGCGGCATGTTGCGGATGGCTTTACTTTTTTGCGCGTATTTGCCATAATAAGGAAGAAGATCAGCTTTGCGGAGGGAACAGCAATGAAGGTCATGGTTTTTGACGTAGGAGGCACCGAGATCAAATATTCGGTCATGGACGAGCAGATGAACCGTTTCGATGCCGGTTCCGTGCCCACGCCGCAGGATACGCAGGAGCATTTTCTCGACACAATATACGCTCTGTATGCACCGCATAAGGATGAAGTGGACGGTATCGCCATGGCGCTGCCCGGCTTTGTGGATGCCAACACCGGCTATGTCTCCAACGGCGGGGCACTTCTGTACAACACCGGCACGCAGGTGGGGCAGCTGGTGCGCGAGAGATGCGGCTGCCGTGTCACGCTGGAAAACGACGGCAAGGCTGCAGCCATTGCAGAGCTGCGGGCCGGTGCCTTGCAGGGCTGCTGCAATGCGGCAGTGTTTATCATCGGCACCGGCGTGGGCGGCGGCATCATTGCCAATGGCCAGCTGGTGCGCGGCGTGCACTTTACCGCCGGAGAGTACAGCTTTGTGAACACCAACGCCGACGAGTGGGAGAATGCCGAAAAAACCATGGCCTGCCAGTGCAGCACCAAATACCTGCTCAAGTGGTATCGCGCCCGCAAGGGCCTGCCTGCCGATGCCCCCATGAACGGTAAACTCTTTTTTGATGCCGCCAATGCCGCCGAGCCGGAAGCGCTGGAAGTGCTGGAACGGTTCTGCAAGATGGTGGCCGTGCAGATCTACAACCTGACCGTATTGCTGGATGTGGAAAAGGTAGCCATCGGCGGCGGCATCAGCAAGCAGCCGCTGCTGCTGGACAGTCTGCGCCGGGTATATGCCGGGCTGTTTGCTTCCCGTGGGGAATCACCTTACATGATCGGTCTGCCCCGCTGCGAGATCGTGCCCTGCCATTTCAGCAGCGAAGCCAATCAGGTGGGAGCATTGTATACCTATCTGCAGGCGGAAAGCAAAACCATTTAATGGCTTCCGCTTCGCTCTAGCCATATTCAGCGGAACAATTATTTTTATAGAGCAAACTCCGGCAGACTGCAGTCTGCCGGGTTTGCTTTTTTCACAGGATAGGGCCGTATTGGAAAACGGCATCCTCCCTTAGATTTACTTATTGGTCAGCCGGTTGAAGTGCGGCTTTTCGTCTTCTTCCTTCTTCGGTTCCGGCTTTTCCGCCGGGGTCAGGCGCACCTCGGTCACGCGGCGCTTGGCCGTGCGGGTAACGACACCGTCGTACTCGCCCAGCGTGAACCGGTCGCCCACCTTGGGCAGATGGCAGGTTTTTTCCTGCACCAGACCGTTCACCGTATTGGAATCGATATCTTCATCCTCCGGCAGGCCCAGCCTCTCATACAGGTCGTCCACACCGGCACTGCCCAGCACGATCCAGCTGCCGTCGGACTGCCTGCGGAAGTCCTCGGTCGCTTCGTCGTGCTCATCCCAGATCTCGCCCACCAGCTCTTCCAGAATGTCTTCCAGCGTGATGATGCCCTCGGTACCGCCGTACTCGTCCACCACCACCGCCATGTGATGGTGCTGCTCGCGCAGGGTGCGCAGCAACTGGGAGATCTGGGTGGAGCCGGTAGTATAAAGGGTGGGCTTCACAAGGTCTTCCAGCGTGGTATCCTTGCGCAGACGGCCAAGGTAAAAGTCCTTTTCATGTACCACACCGATGATGTTGTCAATGGTGCCGTGGTAGACGGGCAGACGGGAATATCCCGATTCCGCAAAGGTATCGGCCACCTCATCCAGCGAGAGATCGTCCTCCACCGCGATCACATCCACGCGGGGCGTGAGGATCTCCTCCACTTCCACATCGTCGAACTCAATGGCGCTGCGGATGAGCTGGCTTTCCCGGTCGGTCAGCTCGCCGTCGTTCTCGGCCTCGCTGACCATGGTCATCAGCTCGCCCTCAGTGATGGTGTCCTCCTCGGTGCTGCGGATGAAATGCCCCAGCAGGCGCTTCCACTGGCTGAACAGCCAGGTCAGCGGGGTGAACAGGATCATGAGCAGGTTCAAAAAGGGCGAAACCGCCGTGGCAACCGTCTCCGGCATCTCCTTTGCAAGGCTCTTGGGGGTCACCTCGCCAAAGATCAGAACCACAATGGTCAGCACGAAGGTGGACACCGTCGCGCCCCGCTCCGGGTCCAGCAGGCGGGTGAACAGCACTGTGCCAATGGATGCTGCGGCAATGTTGACGATATTGTTGCCGATGAGGATGGTGGAGAGCAGCTTGTCGTACTTTTCCGACATAGCCAGCACGCGGGCTGCTGCCGAATCGCCGTCCTCGGCGCGGCTTTTCAGGCGGATCTGGTTCAGAGAAGAAAATGCGGTCTCAGAGGCGGAGAAAAAGGCGGAAAATGCCACCAGAATGATCAGCGCCGCCAAAAGCGTAATACTGCCATCGTCCATAAAAAGGGAAATCACACTCAACTTTCTGTTTTTATTAAAGAACAGACTCCCTCAGTCTGCTTCGCAACCAGCTCCCTCAAAGAGGGAGCCTTGCCGCGCGATGACGGAAGGAGTTCTTTCCGTATACAAAAATGTGCTCCCCATCGTTGCTGTTCCGCGATGAAAAGCACATCAATGTTATTTGTAATCATACCATATTCTGTACGGTGGTGCAAGCTTTCTTGCCGCAAAGTCCGTACAGAACAGGTAAAATTTACATTATCGCAGGGTCAAAGCGCCATTCTCGCAGTCTACCGTCAGGGTGTTGCCCTCGGTATAGCTGCCCTGAATGATGGCCTTGGCGATCAGGGTCTCCACGCGGCTCTGGATGAACCGCTTGATGGGGCGTGCGCCATAAACGCTGTCGTAAGCAGAATCGATGATGAAGTCCTTGGCAGCAGTGGTGACCTCCAGCTTGAGGTGCTTGCCCTCGTCCATGCGCTTGCGCAGATCCTGCAGCTGCAGATCCACGATCTTGCGCATCTCGTCCTTGGTCAGGCTCTTGTAGTAGACGATCTCATCCAGACGGTTCAGAAATTCGGGGCGGAACTTGCTCTTCAGCAGCTGGTCGATCTGGTGCTTTGCTTCCTCGCTCAGCTCGTTGGAGCCGTTGGCACGGCGCTGCTCCAAATCGTTCAGGATGATGTCGCTGCCCAGATTGGAGGTGAGGATGATGACCGTGTTCTTGAAGTCCACCGTGCGGCCCTGGCTGTCGGTGATGCGGCCGTCGTCCAGCACCTGCAGCAGCATGTTGAACACGTCGGGGTGGGCCTTTTCCACCTCATCGAACAGCACCACGCTGTACGGCTTGCGGCGCACGGCCTCGGTCAGCTGGCCGCCCTCGTCGTAGCCCACGTATCCCGGAGGCGCGCCGATCAGACGGCTGACGCTGAACTTCTCCATATACTCGGTCATGTCGATGCGGACCATGTTGCGCTCGTCGTCGAAGAGCACCTGCGCAAGGGCCTTGGCCAGCTCCGTCTTGCCCACGCCCGTGGGGCCGAGGAACAGGAAGCTGCCGATGGGGCGGTTGGGGTTGGCGATACCGGCGCGGCTGCGCAGGATGGCCTCGCTCACCTTGGTCACAGCCTCGTCCTGACCGATGACCCGCTGGTGCAGCACATCGTCCAGATGCAGCAGCTTCTCGCGTTCACCCTCCACCAGCTTCTCCACCGGGATGCCGGTCCAGCGGGCCACGATGCGGGCGATCTCCTCGTCGGTCACGCGGTCCCGCAGCAGGCTGTCCTCTTTCTTGGCTGCGGCGATCTTCTCTTCCTCTTCCAGCTGTTTCTGCAGCTGGGGCAGCTTGCCGTATTTCAGCTCAGCAGCCTTGTTCAGGTCGTACTCGCGCTGAGCCTTTTCAATGTCGGCGTTGGTCTGCTCGATCTGCTCCCGCAGGGTCTGCACCTTGCCGATGGCGTTTTTCTCGTTTTCCCACTTTGCCTTCATGCTGCGGAACTTGTCCTGCAGCTCGGCCAGCTCCTTTTCCAGATCCTTCAGGCGGCTCTGGCTCAGGGCATCGGTCTCCTTTTTCAGGCTCACCTGCTCGATCTGCAGCTGGGTGATGCGGTGGGCCAGATCGTCCATCTCGCTGGGCATGCTGTCCATCTCGGTCTTGATCATGGCGCAGGCTTCATCCACAAGGTCGATGGCCTTATCCGGCAGGAAACGATCCGTGATATAGCGGTCGGACAGGGTGGCAGCGGCGATCAGGGCGCTGTCCTGGATCTTCACGCCGTGGAACACCTCGTAGCGCTCCTTGAGGCCGCGCAGGATGGAGATGGTGTCCTCCACCGTTGGCTCATCCACCAGCACCGGCTGGAACCGGCGCTCCAGAGCGGGGTCCTTCTCAATATACTGCCGGTACTCGTTGAGGGTGGTGGCGCCGATGCAGTGCAGCTCGCCGCGGGCCAGCATGGGCTTGAGCAGGTTGCCCGCGTCCATGGAGCCCTCAGTTTTGCCCGCGCCCACGATGGTGTGCAGCTCGTCGATGAAGAGGATGATCTTGCCCTCGCTCTTCTTCACCTCGTTCAGCACGCTCTTCAGGCGCTCCTCGAACTCGCCGCGGTACTTGGCACCGGCCACCAGAGCGCCCATGTCCAGGCTGAACACGATGCGGTCCTTCAGGTTTTCGGGCACGTCGCCGCGCACGATCCGCTGGGCAAGGCCCTCGGCGATGGCGGTCTTGCCGACGCCGGGCTCACCGATCAGGCAGGGGTTGTTCTTGGTCTTACGGGACAGGATGCGGATCACGTTGCGGATCTCCTGATCACGGCCGATGACCGGGTCCAGCTTCTGCTTGCGGGCCAGGTCCACCAGATCCTGACCATACTTCTGCAGGGCGTTGTAGGTCTCCTCGGGATTGTCGTTGGTCACACGCTGGTTGCCGCGCACTGCTGTGAGCTGCTGCAGGAACTTATCTTTAGTGATGCTGAACGCACGGAACAACTCGGTGGTGTTCTGGGTCTGCTCGTCCAGCAGACCCAGGAACACATGCTCCACGCTGATATAGTCGTCCTTCATGGCCTTGGCTTCTCGGGCGGCGGCGCTGAGCACCTTATCGGCAGCCTGCGAGATATAGACCTTGTCGGGGTCACGGCCGGAGCCGGAGACCCGGGGCAGAGCCGAAAGCTTTTCGGCCACGGCGGCAGAAAAGCTGCCGGGGTCAACATTCAGCTTCTGCAGCAGCTGCGGGATCAGGCCCTGCTCCTGCGAAGCGAGGGCGTGCAGCAGATGTTCAGGTTCCAATTGATTGTGCTGGTACTCCACAGCCAGCTGCTGCGCTGCCTGCAGAGCCTCCAGCGTTTTCTGTGTATATTGATTGGTATTCATAAAGTCAAGCCTCCATTCATACCGGAAGGTTTATTTTAGCGGACGCGATAGCCATCTGCTAAAAGCCCGGTGCAGAGATGCTGCCGAACGGGAAGCAGCGGCTATTCTTCAGTTGTTTCACGGTTTCAAGCACCTCCTGCCGAACTGGTTTTACTTGTTTTAGCACTCTATCTGTTCGACTGCTAAAACTATACTCCTGTTTTCCCACTTTGTCAATAGGGTTCATAAAAAGTTTGCAAAAAGTTTTCAGCGGCGCATCACACCCATGCCCAGCGCATAAGGGCCGGTGTGCACCGCAATGGTGCAGCCGATCTGCAGCAGGCCCACCTCACACTGTGCACCGGGGTACTTGGCACGCAGGGCGGCACGGGTCTGCATCCACAGGCGCTTGCCCTCTTCTTCATCGTAGCCGTAGCCCACGGTGATGCGGTAGTCGTCGGGCGTGCCGCCGTGGGCAGCCAGATAGTTCATCAGCTGCTCCAGCGCCTTCTCAAAGCTCTTCTGCCGGCCGCGGGCCACGCCGCCGGAAAAGATCTCGCCATCCTTGAACAGGATCATGGGCTTGATGCCCAGCATGTTGGCGGCCCGTCCGGTCACCTTGCCGATGCGTCCGCCCTTGATCAGGTAGTCCAGATTGCCCACCGTGAAGAAGATGTGGTTGGTCACCTTTTCGGCTTCCAGCCAGGTCACCGCCTCGTCCAGCGTGCAGCCTGCGTCCCGGATGGCCACCGCGTTCTCCACCATGGTGGACTCGGTAACGGTAGCCGCCGCGCTGTCAATGACCTCAATGCGGGCATCGGGGAAATCCTCCAGCACCAGTTCCCGGGCATTGCGGGCGCTGCCCACGCAGCCGCTCATCTTGCCGGTGAACACCAGACACAGCACATCCCGGCCTGCCGCGGCATGGGCCCGGAAGGCCGTTTCAAAGTCCTCGATGGAGGCAAGGCTGGTCTTGGGGTATGCCGCCGGGTTGTCCACCATGAACTGGTAGAAGTCCCGCACGGTGATCTCCTTGCCCTCTTTGCGGTAGTGTTCGCCGTCCAGCGAAACGTAGAAGGGCACGACCTCGATTTGGAGCTGTTTGGCAGTGTCCAGCGTCAGGTCGCATGCGCTGTCGGTAATGATATCAAACATCTGTGACGCTTCCTTTTCTGAATCATTCAGGAGCTTTGCAGGGGATCATACGTGGTGGATATAAGCCTCACGCTCGGCACCCACAGAGATGTAGGTGATCTTGCAGCCGACAGCCTTTTCCAGATATTCCACGTAATCGCGTGCTTCCTTGGGCAGGTCTTCCCACTTGCGGGCTGCGGTGATATCACAGTGCCAGCCGGGCAGGTACTCCACCACGGGCTGTGCGGTGTCCAGAGCTTCGCCCATGGGGAAGCGGGTGGTGGTGCTGCCATCGGTCAGCTTGTAGGCAGTGACCATGGGGATCTTTTCCATGTAGTCCAGCACGTCCAGCAGGGTCAGAGCAACTTCATCGCAGCCCTGGCAGAACACGCCGTAGCGGCTTGCCACCAGATCGATGGGGCCAACGCGGCGGGGACGGCCGGTGGCTGCACCGTACTCGTGGCCAGCCTCACGCAGGTCGTGCTTTTCCTCTTCGGTCATAGCCAGCTCGGCAGTGAAGGGGCCGTCACCCACGCAGGAGGAGTAAGCCTTCATCACGCCGATGGAGTTGTGCAGCTTGTGGCCCGGGATGCCTGCGCCGATGGGAGCGTAAGCACCGATGACGTTGGAAGAGGTGGTATAGGGGTAAATGCCGAAATCGATGTCGCGCAGAGCGCCCAGCTGAGCCTCGAACAGGACCTTCTTGCCTGCAGCGTCTGCATCGGCCAGATACTGGCCCACATCGCAGATGTAATCCTTGAAGATGGCGGCATACTTTTCGAGCCATGCCCACATCTCATCCACGCTGATGGGAGCTGCGTTGTAGCTGCCCTCCATCACCAGGTTCTTGGCGTCCACCATGGTGATCAGGCGCTTCTTCACAGCGTCGTCCAGGTGCAGCAGGTCGCCCATGCGCAGGGTCTTTTTCATGAACTTGTCGCCGTAGGTGTAGGCGATGCCGCGCTTGGTGGAACCGAACTGGGCACCGGTCTTGGACAGACGTGCTTCTTCCAGACCGTCCTGCTCCACATGGTAGGGCATGGTGATGGTTGCACGGTCGGAGATCTTCAGGTTTGCCGGACTGATCTCAACGCCCTGCTCCCGCAGCTTGTTGATCTCGCCGTCCAGATGATGCGGGTCGATGACCATGCCGTTGCCCATAACGCAGACCACGTTCGGGCGCAGGATGCCGGAGGGCAGCAGATTCAGCACGAACTTGCCGCGCTCGTTCTTGACCGTGTGGCCGGCGTTGTTGCCGCCCTGATAACGTGCAACGATGTCATACTCCTGGCTGATCAGGTCGACCATGCGGCCCTTGCCCTCATCGCCCCAGTTGATACCCGTAATTGCAGTAAGCATAATAAATGACCTCTTTATCCTTTTTTCAAAAGACAGCCTTTTCCGTGCACCTTGCCCGGGATACGCCACCTTGGGAAACCACATCAGCAGGCATACACAAAGCACATACCAATGCAAGTATAGTATAGCACAGATCGCCGTGCAAAAAAAGAGGAAAACACAGCTTTGGGCTACGTTTTCCTCCAAAAAAGTGTGCGCAAAATTGTGCGTTCAGCTGCGGGGGTTCTCAAGGTCGGCACGGCGAGTCACCTTGTGGATGGTGCCGTCCGGCTCCTGAATGGAGGTGTTGGCCAGCTGTGCGCGCAGGCTGGCCTTCATATCATCGATGTACTCGCGGCGCAGGGCCTGCTGCTCTGCCTTTTCGGCCTCGGTCAGGCCGGTGGTCTTGCTCTTTTTTGCCAGCTCGTTGATGCGGGCGATCTTTTCCTGTGTCATAGTGCCTCCTGTATTTTCAAGCGGAATATGTTATAATAAGAAAGTAAACCCTCTCAGTCATTGCTGTGCAATGCCAGCTCCCCCGAAAGGGCGAGCTTTTTAAGGAATTTTCTCAATCAGTATAGCAAAGGATGATAAAAATGGCAACTCAATTGAATTTTGCACAGCAGATGGATGCCGTGCTCAAGGAGCTGGGCGGCACCCGTCCGCGCCTTTTGCTCCACGCCTGCTGCGGCCCCTGCTCCAGCGCAGTGCTGGAACAGCTGTGCCAGTATTTTGAGATCACAGTGCTTTACTATAACCCCAACACCTGGCCTGCGGAAGAATACCACCGCCGCGGTGAGGAACTGAAGAAGTTCGTGGCAGCAGCCCATCCTCTGGGCGTGACCGTGGTGGAGGACCACTACGACCCGCAGGAGTTCTACTCTGCTGTCACCGGCCTTGAAAACGAGCCGGAGCGGGGCAGCCGGTGCACGATCTGCTACCGGCTGCGGATGCGCCGGGCGGCGCAATACGCCAGTGAGAACGGCTTCGACTGGTTCACCACCACGCTGTCCATCAGCCCGCATAAAGATGCCAAACGCATCAACGCCATCGGGCAGGAGCTGGAAGCGGAGTTCGGCGTGAAGCACCTGCCCTCGGACTTCAAAAAGCACAACGGCTATCTGCGCAGCCTGCAGCTTTCGGAGGAATACGGCCTGTACCGGCAGGATTACTGCGGGTGCGAGTTCAGCGCGAAGGCCAGAGGCATTGAGAAATAACCCTCTCAGTCATTGCTGCGCAATGCCAGCTCCCCCGAGAGGGTTTATTCCTCCGGCAATCTAGCTACCAGCAGGGTGAAAATGATCAGCCCCACGCAGGGCACGATGTTGGAAGCCATACCGGCGGCAAGGCCAGCCTTTTCGGCTACGATGCCAATGATCCACGGCATGAGGATGGCACCGCTGGATGCCACCGGCAGCATGATGCCCATGCTGGTCACGCTGGTCATGCGGCCTGCGCTGGCCACAGCGGTGGGGTTCAGGCCCGCCATGGAGAACGCAAACGCAAACAGCAGCACGATGGCCATGCCCTGCGTGTGGGCCATGACCAGCAGCACATAAAAGATCGTACACAGCACGCTCATGCCCACCATGGCCTTGCGCGGGTTCTTGAACGGGAACACGAATGCGATCAGCAGACGGGCCACCAGCGTGGCACCCCACATGACCGTGACGGTGTAAGCCGCCAGTGTGCCCACAATGATGCCGCTGCCCTTGAAGTAAGTGACCATCCAGCCGTTGACGCTCTGCTCTGCAGCGTTCTGGAAGAACAAAAGGCCTGTCAGCATCCAGAACCGTGCCGAACGCAGAAAGCTCCAGTCAATGGCCTGCTTTTCCTTGGCATTCTTGGCCCTGCCGCCGCCCAGCGGGGTAAAGGCATATACCAGCCACAGCACAAGTCCCAGTGCCGCCAGCAGGAACACCGCCAGCTCAGTGCTCACCTTCGCCGCTGCCGCAATGAGGAAGGGGCACAGCAGCGCACCGCAGGCGTAGCAGCTGTGCATCAGGTTCATGCCGCGGGTGCGGTCGGCAGAGTGATCGCTGACCAGAATGGTGCAGGTGTTGATAACACTGCCCTTGGCAATGCCCACCACAAAAAAGCCACTGCCAGCAGGATCTCTACACCGGTCAGGCCCATGATGCCGTAGCCCACCGCATAGCCGATGGTGAGCAGCAGCACACTGGGCTTCATGCCCAGTACACTGGGCAGCATACCGATGAGCAGGCCTGCCAGCAGATTACCCACACTCATAAGTGAGAGCAGGGTGCCGGTCATGCCGTAGGCAAAGCCGTAGCGCTCCTGCAGCAGGCTGACCACCACGCCCGCACTGATGGCACAGATGCCACTGAAGAAGAAGGTAAGAAAGCCTGTATTCCGCAGGCGTGCAGACTGTTGTTCCATAATCGTCCTCTTTCTGTGAAAATATCCTCCTTCTATTTAACCATAATTCCGCCTCATTGCAACCGGATTTTCTTACAAAAAGTTGCAAAAAGCCCGCCGGGCATCGCTGCATGGCGGGCTTTGGTTTACAGTTTACTCTGCCTTGGTCTCGGGCTTTGCCTCAGCCTTGGCTTCCGGCTTTGCTGCGGGAGCAGCAGCGGGAGCGACGGGCTTCACCACGGGCTTCGGGGGATTGGGGTCATCCTTCAGCGGGAAGAGGATGATGTGCTTGGGGCACTTCTGGGCACACATGCCGCAGCCTGCACTTGTCATAGTCGATGCGGGCCACGCCGTCCACCACGTGGATAGCATCGAACTTACAGGTGCGCTCGCACATACCGCAGGCAATGCAGGAGGTGGTGCAGGCCTTCATGGCCACAGGACCCTTGTCCTTGTTGGAGCACATGACCACCGGCTTGCGCGGGCCGCCCACGTCGATCATGATGACCTGCTTGGGGCAGATGTTTGCGCAGGCACCGCAGCCGGTGCACTTGTCCTTGTCCACCTTGGCAACGCCGTCCACAATGTGGATGGCATCGAACTTACACACCTTGGTGCAGTCGCCCAGACCAATGCAGGCAAAGGAGCAGGTCTTGGGGCCGCCGTACAGGGCAGCAGCGGCTGCACAGGTCTGGATGCCCTTGTAATCGTAAGCAGGCTTGCAGTGCTCGGAATTGCCCTGGCACTGGACAACCGCCTTCTTTTCCACAGCGCTGGCCGTGCCGCCCATGATCTTGGCAATGGCAGCGGCAGCCTTGGGGCCGCCAGGTGCGCACTTGTCGCAGGGCACGCCGTCCATGACCACAGCCTTTGCGTAGTCCGCACAGCCTGCGTAGCCGCAGCCGCCGCAGTTTGCACCGGCAAGGCAGTTGGTAACTTCTTCAATGCGGGGGTCTTCCTCCACCGCCATGAACTTGGACGCTGCGACCAGAATGATTGCGCCGACAGCACCGACGATGGTGCAGAGGATAACAGCAGATGCGATATTCATAAATCCTGTTCCTCCTTTACAGCGTCACATTGAACAGATTCTCAACGATGCCGCCAAAGCCCATAAAGGACAGGCTGGTGATCGCTGCGGCCAGCAGAGTGATGGGCAGGCCCTTGAAGGGATCGGGGGGATCACAGGCCTCCACACGCTTGCGCACACCGCTGAACATGACCATTGCCAGCATGAAGCCGACGCCTGCGCCCACGGCACAGACCAGAGCCTCGATGTAAGCAGCGCCAAAGCCCAGAGCAGCCACATCGGCGCCATAGTCATCGACGACCAGAATGGTGACAGCCAGAACGCAGCAGTTGGTGGTGATCAGGGGCAGATAAACGCCCAGAGAATTGTACAGAGCCACGACATACTTCTTCAGGAAGATCTCGATGAACTGCACGAGGACTGCAATGACCAGAATGAACACGATGGTCTGCAGATAGCTCAGACCGGCGGGGTCCAGAACAAAGATCTGCAGCGGGAAGGTCACGGCCGTAGCCATGAACATGACGAAGATGACGGCACCGGACATACCAACCGCAGAATCCAGCTTTTTGGAAACGCCCAGGAACGGGCAGATACCGTAGAACTTCACCAGCACGTAGTTGTTGACCAGGATCATGCTGAAGAAGATCGCAGCGAGTTTTACTAACATCTTATTCTGCCTCCTTCTTCAGGTTATCAAGGTCGCAGCAGCTCTTGCGCTCGATGCGGGCATCCAGCTTGCCTTCCAGCCACACACAGCCGGCCATCAGCAGGCCGAAGCAGAAGAATGCGCCGGGAGCCTGCGTCATGATGGAGACCTTGGCAACGCTTTCCGGGATCACCTGGAAGCCCAGCCATGTGCCGCTGCCCAGGATCTCACGGATGGATGCCATCAGGGTAGCGGTGAGGGTGTAGCCAACGCCCATGCCCACGCCGTCCAGTGCGGAGTCCACGATGCCGTTCTTGGAGGCGAACATCTCGGCACGGCCCAGAATGATACAGTTGACAACGATCAGGGGCAGGAACACACCCAGAGCGTTGTACAGGCTTTCCATGTAAGCCTGCATGAACATCTGCACGATGGTCACGAAGCTTGCGATGATGACGATGTAGCAGGGCAGATGCACCTTGCCGGGGATCACCTTGCGCAGCAGGGAGATCATGATGTTGGAGCACACCAGCACGAAGGTGAAGGCGGCGCCCATGCCCAGAGCACTGGACACGGCGGTGGTGACAGCCAGCGTGGAGCAGGTACCCAGAACCAGACGCAGAACGGGGTTCTCTTTGATGATGCCGTTGGTAAGGATGCTTACCTTGGACTTCTTTTCTTGTGCCATTTCTTACCAACCTCCTTTATGCCAGCTCGTTGTAGCAGTTGACACAGTCATTGATGGCAGCAAACAGAGCGGTGGACGAAATGGTTGCGCCGCTGTAGGCATCGTAATCCTGATTCATCACAATGTTCTGGGTGCCGTCCATGCCGTCGAACTGCGCCAGGAAGTCGTCACTGCTCACGTTGGAGCCGATGCCCTTGGTCTGGGTGGAAGCGTCTACCCACATGCCGGTCTCGGCGCCATTGGCATCAAAGCCCATGATGACGGTCAGGATGCCGCCGTCAAAGCCCTTTTCCTCGGCCTTGATGGCAGTGCTGCCGTCCGGAGCTTTGACCACGCCGGTGACATTGGCGGTGGTGTAATCGGTCACTTCTTCCAGCTCGCTGGCATCCGAAACGGAGGGCAGCACGCCGACATAAGCAGCCAGCGTGGTGCGCTTGGTGTTCTCGGCAATGACCGGGGCGGTCATGCCGTTCACCAGTGCCAGCAGCAGGCTGACGACCAGAGAGATCACGCTCAGCACGACGATGGGCTTGACGGTAGTCTCCCAGTTGGAATTCGAGGTCTTACTCATTTGTCAGCACCCTCCTTCGCTTTCTTCGCAGGCTTGACGTAGCCATACGGGGTCTGACGGGTCAGGTCATTGATGTACGGGACCCACAGGTTCATGAACAGCAGTGCGAAGGACACGCCCTCGGTGTAGCTGCCCCAGTAACGGATGGCAAAGGTCACGATGCCCAGTGCCACG
>VOFD01000414.1_pt1 | contig 108000 bp, 124 predicted proteins | sample 5384101 | NCBI WGS metagenome assembly VOFD01 (sample SAMN12384723, study PRJNA508395) | human gut metagenome | isolation source: healthy gut C | host: Homo sapiens
CCACAATATTAAAAATGTTTTCAGCACTTTTGAATTTATCCAAGTCAACAAAGTTCTGATTATAATGCGTATTGATTTCTTTCATCGTCTCACGGCAACATTGCTCTGAACTGGTAAAGCCTTGTGCAGTTGGTTTAATATGCAGTAACAGCCAATATTCATAACAAGGATTGTTATATATCGTTGCCATCACTTCTGATTTTTCATTTTTAGAAATAATTTCAGATATGTCCTCGATTTTATTATTGTCTTTATCAAAACACGCTACAATTTTATATCCATTTGCATATGCACCAGTATTTTTAATTTCCGTTTGTAGCTTTTTTTGCTTCCTTTTGCACTGATAAGGCATTTTTTCCGTGGGACGTTTTGTATTTTATGACAATTTTACCATCATATTTTTGCTTCAACCCTTTCAAATAGTAAGGCATTGATTTTTCGTCTTCACATACAAAGTAATACAACTTATAAGGAAGTTTATTTTGAATTTTCGTATTTTGTCTGCGTGCCATTACAATTTCTCCACAATCGGAACAGCGCCATAAATGCCATCTAAATAAGCATTTTGAAATGCAGCATTTTTCCTTGTTAGTTGTTTGAAATCACTTAATGAATACAAATCGGAATAAAATCCTTTATTAAGTTCTTTACTTGTAAGCCATATCTGGTCTCTTGAAAGATGTTCACCATCCATCAAATAATGAGCGTGTGAAGTAAATATCAATTGAGCGTTATTATCATTTATTCTTCTATCATTAAACATTTCCACAAAATATTTAACTAAATACGGATGCAATGTTACATCTAATTCATCAACTAAAACAACTTGTCCTTGTTTAATGGCTTTCAAAAATGGACCAACCAACGATAAAAAGGATTGCGTACCTGCTGATTCCATTTTTCATAATCAAACTCACGCAACGAGCCATTTTCTGTTTTGTGATAGCTCTTTGCATTTAACAACACTGACCTGAAAGTAACTTTTCTACAGCTTGCGGTGGTATTGTTTTATTATGTGCTTGCAAATACTTTATGTAATCTTCTGCTGACATTTTCTCTACTTTAATGTCTTCCAATCCTAAATCAGCTTTTTTTTCAGCAAGCTAATTATCTCTTTACCTTCACCAACAGCAATCTGATCCAATGAAAATACTGAGGATAATACTTTTCTATCCATAACCAAAAGTGTTTTAGTCAGCCATTCATATACTTCTTGAATTTCTTTTTACTTGGCATTTTCTATTATTAACTATCTCTGATAAAAACAATCTGGTTGCAATAGTTTCATCAGACCAGCTTTGAAGAATTCCCGACATTTTTTCAAATATATATTTACCTTGTCCATCGTATTTTCTATCAAATACTCGATTAGCTCTAGCTGATGATGTCTGCGATATAGGATAGAAATATAAGCTTTCAGCATCAATTCTATTATCTAACATTACGATTTTATATTCATAAAGTCGCTCGTTAACAATAAACTTAATTTCAAAAGTTGAAGGTCTGTCTTTGCGGTCATCTAACAAATACTCAATTTCTGGAAATTTACCATCAACGCCATTTTTATAGCTTTCTTGAATAACATACAAGAGAAAAGCCATTGCCTTGATAAAATTAGTTTTACCAGAGGCATTAGCTCCAAAAACGCCAGCAGTTCTATACAATTGCGGAATTTTTTTAAGTTCGTATCAATTGTATTTGGGTTTGAGCCATTTTGTGATAATGGTTCCATTGAGAAAGTCACATCTTCTTTAAAACTTAAAAAGTTGCTAAATTTGAACTCGACTAACATTTTAACCCTTTCTGTGTTAAATTTTTACAAAGAATATGTTATATATCTATATCATATTTCTATAAAAGTCAATACTTTAAGTAAAAATATCCTAATATAATTATTATCTCATCGTACAATATGGTGGTGCTGTTTTGTGCATCATTTACCGTAAAAAATCAATTTCCGCACTCAAAACGCAGGGAAACGAAGGCAAACGATATATGCAACTCAATACAAAACACACACCGACGACATTCAGACCACCGCATTAATTTTTGTAAATTTGAATTAACAAAATCAACGGAAATGAAGTTTTTGTAAAATAGAATTTACATTTTTAGCAAATAAAATTCCACAAAGCCTAAAAATAACCTATTGACAAGGAGTTAGCTGCTAATATATGGTGATGGAAAGTGCTAATGTTAACTGCTAATATTTGACAGCAAACAGCATATAGCAAGAAGGTCGCTTAATATTGATAAACGATTGGAAAATATTGGGGCGTCGCCAAGTGGTAAGGCATCGGCTTTTTGGTGCCGACATTCGTTGGTTCGAATCCAGCCACCCCAGCCAGATTGGAGAGGAGTTGCATTTTTTAATGTAACTCCTTGATTTTTATCAGTAAATTGTGGTTCGCAAAAATTCATATACCCTGACTGTACATTTTGGTTATTATTTACCAAAACGCTTTGGTTTATAAGGCTTGGCGACGGTTCGTACGATGTTGGTTTATTCTTCTTCGGCGTGGTAAGATTCGCAAACTCATTAAACGGAAATCTTAATTTGTAACTGATTTGTCCTTCGGTCAAGGTAATGTTCTCAAACACAAACTTTAAGAGTAATCTTTTCAAATCCACGTTAGAGGATTTTTCAAAAATATATCCTGCCTGCGTCGCAATATCCAAAAGTCCTAGTATCGTTTCATCAAAGCTGTTATCTGCCTTTTCGTGGGCTACAATCTTATTATTCAAGCGGGTTATTCTGACTTGTAGTTCATTTCGCTTCAAATCAAAGGTTTCTCTGTCTAGTTCTCCGTCCAAACGCATATCAAACAAAATATCCATCTTTTGTTTTAACTTCGCTTGCTCAGTTTTAAGTCTTGCAATTTCTTCTGCACAGAATTTTCTTTCCGAAGCTTTGGCCGTTTTTAGCTCCTTTTGCAGTTCTATTATGATACAATCGGGAAGTTTTATGCGATTGAACGGATTTGCTTGGTAAATTCTTCTTCACGAATATAAATCCTTGTTTTATCCTTCCGCCAGCAAGCCACATAACTAAACACGTCTTTTTTAGCTCACAAGGACACTGTCTGTTGGTTACACCGCATATAATTAATCCACGATATAACAAATTTTTCTCAGATGTCCTTAAAAATTGTCCTGCTCTTATGGCCTTTTGCTCTTGGCACATATCCCACAGCTCTTTGCTTACCAAAGGTTTATAGACATGAGGCATAAGACCTCGTTTGGTTTTCATCTCACCATAGTAAAAAAGGATTCTCCAAAATAAAATGCATTGTATTGACGGATATTGGGGCTCCTTTGCGTGTTCTTAACCCCATCATATTGGCATAATGTTGAATTTCAGCAACACTAGCTCTGCCAAGCGAATACATCTCGTAGCATTTACGAATGATCGTAGCATCTGGTTCTTTTGGCGGACAAAATGTTTGCCTCGCTCATCAATATAGTTTTCATACCCCAAAGGAGCCAATCCTGTGATTTCGCCATTTTTATTCTTTTGCTCATTGGAACGACGTACATTTTCGGATAATTGCAAAACATACGCTTTTGCACCCATTACCGAAAAATCCCAACGCATAATATCAACTGATGTAGACTGACTGTTTAAGACCATACCTTCACGGTAAAAATGCAGTTCAATCTTATTTTGCCGCATTAACTCATCCAGCAAAACGCTTTCCTTAAAGCTTCTCTGCACCCTATCCACCGTATCAGCCACAATAGCAATGGTTTCCCGTTGTTTCTTGCAGAAATTTATCATTTCCATAAATTGTTTACGTTCGCCACGCGTTGAACTCTCAACAATTTCAAAGCTTTTGATAATCTCCAGGCCTTTTCTTTCGGCATATTCATGAAGACGATTGCTCTGTGCCAGCAAACTCAAGCCTTCTTCCTGCATTTTTGTTGATACTCTGGTTAATATTATTGCTTTCATTATCCAACATCTCCCGTTGCATTGTTAATAAACATTTCGCAAAACCGATTAAATGCCGAGTACCTTGTTCCAATTCTTCGTCCGATACAGGTTTTGAAGAAATATTTTGCAATGCTTCTTTAAGTCCTGTCATCATATTATTACATCCTCTTACAAAATCTCAAGCAATTACTTCATTGTTTTTACATGAAATTATATCACTTTTCTATCAAGGGGCTAAATTTAGCCCCTTGATACATTTGAACCTTAAATTTGCGTCAAAAGGCTCGCATTGGGAATTCCAATTTCCTGTAACAAAGGTTCGGCGGCTGCAACTGTTCGGGTGGCGGCATCTGCTTGTTTAATAATATTCTCTCGGGCTTTTTGCTCTTTTGCTTCTTTCTTTTTAGACGACGGCGTTCATTTGCCTCTTTTTTGCGAACGGCGGCATTATCTACTTCTTGGGCTAAGAAATTCAGAATATCATCATCAAATTCCTTTTCCACCACGCTCGTATAAAAGTCTGCAAGAAAATTTATTTTCTGTTCGGTTGTCAGCAAATCCAAGGAATAGCGAGCAATGCGTTTACCACCTAAACGAAGACTAAAGATGGAATTCTTTTTCCGTATCCGTAATTAATTTGTTCATACGATTTTTAATATCCCAAGAATCGTTTTTGAAGTTTCTCATATTCTCGGTTAAAAGGTTAAGAATACGCTCTTTGGCTTTTTCTAAAGTCAGCATACCTTCATCTTTGGAGTTTTCTATTTTGGTTGCATTGTATTTTTCTAAAAAGTTTTTCATTTTTTATTTCCTTTCAATAAATTACATTTTGTGATTAAAGTTAAAAAGGCATAATAGAATTGTGGCATTCAGCCACTAAACCAACGGTAAAATCGGTTATTTTTAAGGGTTAATCAGAATGATTAGCGATTAGTGCGCTAAACGTGTCATCCAAAGATGTTGTTCCATTTTAGAAACTTGCTGTTTTAAGCAGAACAACTTCCATTGAAGACATACTTTTTTGTAAAATTTTATCATATCGTCTTCCTTTCGTTAAAAATTAAAATTGATAGGTTATTTACCTTACACACTCATTATGCAAACAAGACAAAAACAAAGTCAATGATTTGTTTTTGCTACATTTTTCAGAAATATTATTTTAAATATATTTAAATGGATATTGATATATATTGCGGGGTAAAAAGTTTGGAATACTTTGTCTAAAAATGCTCTATCTTAATAAAATTAGCATCAGAATCGGCATTTTTTTTATTTTTAGGATTCGTTCATTATCCCATTAAAGAATATTAAACTTTTCACAAAGTATGTTAGCCTTAGGTATATTATGCAATGGGAAAAGTTATGAGAGAATGGGTTAATTTTAAGGTTCAGCAATTTAATAACGATACTTACCTTAACAATGTCTTATCTACAATGGACAATCAAACAGCCAAATATCAGTTTTCATCGTCCCATTCTTATCTTTATAAAGGCGCATCTGCAAAAAAATTTTGAAAAATACATCGCTGCATTATTAAAAAGAGAATATGCAAAAGAATCTCACAACATTGATAGAAAGCAACAAATTTATCTATTGCAACAATATGACGGATGTTCTCTTATTTTTAAAATATTTCATTCCAACATTTTCCGATGTCTATAATTTAAGGTCAAAAGCTGATGCTAAAAACGCAGGCAGTTCAATATTAGATCTGATTAAGTGTTACGAAAAGCTAGATAATAAAGAAAATCCATTTAAGAAAAAGGACTTAGACAGTTTAACCAATTTTCTTTTTAAGACTCCCAACTAAAATTTGTGTTCAAAGCCAATATCTAGACCAATATGCTCCCTATTACGCAAATGCGTTGAGGTTCTTTTTATCCGTCCTTACAACTATTTTTAATCTGGATGTAAAACAACCCAAACCCAATGCTTTTACTGGTTTTAAAAGAAGAAATTACTAACACCGACAACAAAAGATTTAATGATTGGTTTGACAGTTTTGAAAGCGAATATGCCTTTGAAACCCAGTGGTGCAAAAAAGATTTTGATGTAAGCTCATCTTATATCAGTGTTACCACAGAAAGTTTTAACAATCTTAAAATTTATTTTAAGGATATTGAGTTTTATGCTGAAAATACATTTCAAACCATAACCGATTTGTTGTTGGACTTTGATTATGTCAGAACGCTGGAATTTGAAAATTGCACTTTTAATTTCTGGTTCTATGACAGTAAAAAGTCTCTTTTCTTTAAAAATTGTACTTTTAATGACACTATCACCTATAACGCCAAGCAAACTTTATCATATCAATCTATTGTCAGTGTCTTAATGTTTGAAAATTGTATATTTAATTCTAAGGTAAACATTGATAATATCAAAGTGGGCATGGACAATACCTTAATACTGAAAAATTGCAGGTTTTCCCCAAACGCTGACTTTCATTTATCAAATATATCTGGCTTAAATACTCTTTTTGAAAATACTATCTTTGAAAGCAAGGGTATTTTTTGAAAATGTGAGTTTTGCTTCTGTGAATTGGAAAAATATATTCTTCTTAACTGATTTTAGAAACAATAATGTTTTTCTTCCGTCTAATACACAAGTTAGTCAGATACTTTTCGGAATAAAAATAGTAAAAATGGCCAATAAGTCCATTAGCAACTTCATAAAAATCTTAAAGGCTCACAAAATTACTGATTATGCAACAGAATTAGAAAATCTTTACTTCAATAATATGGATACAACTAAAAGTAAGGCTGAGTTTGATATTGCCATACAATCAAATTGGCTCAACTTGAAACAAACTGCCGCTTTTCTTGGACTTTCCTATGCGACATTATTAGCGATGCGTAAAGAAGACAAAGCCTCTGGCGTTATCCGTATTCCTTATGTTGGAGAAGGTAAAAGTACCCGTTACTTTGTTCCTCTCCTCAAAGCTTACAAAGACCGTGATATAAAACGGGTAAATGAGCTTTCCAAAGAAATGGAAAAGAAATATGAAAAATACCCCTCCAAATAGAAAATGTTAAAGAATGTGCATTCTTTAACATTTTCTCTGAACCTATTGGAAAATATAGACTTTTGAAATAGCTCTCTGAAGTGAGTAAGATAAAATGTTAAACTTTGCTTGGATTTGTTATATTTTTTTAACATTTTTATAACTTACTATAAAATATTCTTAATTAATAGGAAAATTTCTTGGAAAGGAACTAAGATGGCAACAGGAATACTTTATATTATGACGACAGCTGTTCCAGATTTGATTAAGATTGGCATTACTCAAGAAAAACAATATCCTGAGCGGATGCGTTATCTGAAACGAATGGTTATTATAATATTGTCGGACTTAAAAGAGCATTTGCAATCAAAGTTTCTGACTACCAAGAAAAAGAAAGATTATTACAAGATATTTTTACTAAACAACGAATAGGTCAAAGTGAATTATTTGCATTAGATACCGAATTAGCTACTCGTTTATTAACAGCATTTGAAGGTGAAATTATCTATCCTCCAGTTAAGAATAGAGAAAAAGAATTTACCGCTTTGGCTAAAGCTAATGAACAGAATAATAGATTTAATTTCTATGCTAAAGGGCTTAAAAACGGAGATACAATAACTTTTATTAAAGATAAAAATGAAAACGCTAAGGTGGTTGGTGAACGAGAGGTAGAATATAATGGGCATATCTGGAAATTATCCCCACTTGTACGACATTTATTTGAAAATCGTGGTGAAGTCAATAAGAGTGGCGCATACCAAGGTGCCGTATATTTTGAGTATAAAGGTAAAAAACTCAAAGATTTACCTGATATATACTAATCTATAAATTCCGCCAACTCCTCCACCATCCTATAACTATCTAAATCATCGGGCTGTTGATGGCGGATGTTTTTGAGGAGTTGCAAAACAAACTGTGTCGGGATGTATTGTTCTTCTGATGGTTGTTGATAGGAATAATCATAGTTAATAATCTTCCTGTCTTTAATATAGGAAATGCTACTGTAATTGCTATTATAGTGTTTACGATACTGAATTAAAGGATAATCTTGAAACATAAAGCCACTGTCCCAAAGCTTTTTACCAGATTTCCGATGCTGATTTTATCAACCACATAACCATAATACGGGCAAGCAAAACCCGTAATTGTAATGCCATCAATAATAATTGAGGCATAAGGTGTTCCTAGTTTGAATTTGTGCCTATTTTCCCAAATTTTATCAAAATGCCCTAAAAACCACTCAAGGCGTTGTTGCTTTTTGTAATTTTATACTCTCTCTGACTGATGGTAGATTTGTTTGCTTAAAATTATTCATTCCCTCATTTAAGCATTTAATTCTAACCTGAAAATCGCCTAATACTCTATTATACGCTTCTTTATTCATCTTAAATCTTTGTATTTTCTACGGCATTGGCGAGCATTTTTTCGTTGTAATTGAAATAATGCTGTGTCGTCGCGATATTTCTGTGATTTGCCAGTTTCTGAACAAGGCTGATGTTCACACCTGAATTCACTAGTTTTGATACAAATAGATGCCGCCCCAAGTGACTCGCACCTTTAATACCAAACTTGTTATAAATTAAGCTAAACAAACGGCTGATACTTACTCGGTTGTAAGGTTTGTTTAGCTTTTGCGAGGTAAAGAGATATGTTTCTGAGGTTAATCTTTGACCCCACTTGGCCTGTAAATACTTCAAATAATCAGCAAATTCTTTCTTCATCTGGCTATTTAAATAATAAGAACATTTGTGTTTACCTTTGTTTTTATCATAGTCCAGATTGATGACATCTTTCGTTTTCAGCTGTTCGGTGTAGCAATCCTTAACTTGCAAATAGGCAAAATTTATGGAACGAAGACCATTTAAGCTGCAAAGAAACATCATCCGAATTTGCTCAGCATGTTTCATTGATTTAATATAGTCCAAAATGTCTTTAATTTTCTTATCATCCACAAACTCACTGTTGGTCATCTCATTTTCCTTTCACAATGGCCTGATAAAATACTTTATAACTTAAACCTTGAGTCAAAATTCCGATACCGCCTTGGCACTTCCAGCCATCCTTGAGATACGAATTGACATACTCAACCAACATATCTATGCTTTCACTGCAAACAATATCATATTTCATCGTTTATCTCCTAGTATTCGTCGGCATACATAACCGTTAAAACACGGTTGGTAACTTTGGGATTGCTCACATCTGGTGAAAAATAAAGAAACTCTCGATCATAGTAGTCAATTTTCCAGAAAATCTTTTTCCCCTTATAATCAAAAGCGCCAAAATCGTGTTCATTATACGGGTCATTGTTCTCATCAAATTTCTCAAAGGTTCTAACCTTTGTTATGATTTTCTTGATATCCTCACTAGTATTTGCACGAATCCCACGAGTAAGAACGAGAGTTCCTTTTTGACAAATGCTTACGGAAATCATCATTTTGGACAGCAATATCAACGATATTAGTCATTATAGCCTCCCTGCAATGTTTCTAAAAATCTTTTGTCTTCAAAGGCTATGTTTGCTTTGCTATATCATAAGCGGTTTCATTATTATTGTTTTTTATACTTAAATCGCTCAATAGCAATAAATTGCCAATAACAGCCATTCTCATAGAAACCTGTGGATGCGATAAAGCAACCATTAACGGCGTATTGCCGTTGTTATCTTGAGCATTCGGGTTCGCTCCATTTTCAATCAATGCCAGTAAACAGTTATAAGCACTCCGATGCTTTGCCATTATGTGCAAAGGTGTTTCGCCTGCTTTGTTTTTAGAATTCACATTGCCGCCATAGGCTAGGAATAATTGGATAACCTCAGCGTTACAATGTTCTTTGCACACCCACATAAATGGCGTCCAGCCATTATGATTGTATGGCAAATTTACATTTACACCTTGACTTAAAAGATTGTTTATGGTTGAAAAATCATCGTGATATAATGCGTTCATTAGTTGCCGACACATTTCGGCTTGACGGCTAGTCATCTTAATTCTCCTTTTAGTCCGTTTAAAAGTGGGACAAGTTGGTTATAAATTCACTTTTTGAGAAATATCGCTTAAAGATATCTCTCGCTTACAATATGATTTAAACATGCAGAAATTCTTAAGTCAAGCTATTTTTACAGAAAAAAATACACTTAATGCGATGATTTTGCATAATTTTATTTTAGATTCAATAAGCTGGTTTGGAAAAAATTTTTATATAAAAATTAATAAACATGAGTTATCATCTAAGAATATTATCAGATGATATACCTGATAATTCTATATAAACAAACCATTAAATCTTATCTTTTGATGTATAATTGTCTTCGATATCAATTTTTCGCATATTTGACTGTATATCTTCTATTTCGCATTCTTTATAATATTTTTTATATCTTCAAAATTATTTATAGAAAAACTAAGCCCAAGCGCAACAGCCATACGTGTAGAATCAATATCTTCAAAATCTGAAACAAAATTCTTATAGTTATTTTTTATATTAATATCACGAAATCCTTGGCAACGTTTTTCTCCTTTGTGATCTCCACATTCTTTTTTCAACCACTGTTGCAAATCATTTTTTATTAATCCCTGATAAAATGGTATAGCACCTCCACCTCCTCCGATAGCCATAGGTAGTGTTTCAAGCCATTCTCTGGCATTTGGATCTCTAAACCTATATGTGCGTTTTAAAACGGTTCTATAACATGTCATTACTTCATTTCTATAATTATTAATGTCTTCTTGCTGTTGATTTTTCATCTCCTCAATAATTAGATATTCATCTTGATTTGTTATTATATCTCCAATGCTTTTCTTTTGAATGTCTTTTTTTCCTTATTTTCAACTATATCAAATAACTTTTCTTTATATTTTGTCAAAGTTGCTTGGTATTCCCTTGTTCCTAAACGCTCAACTTTAGATTTAAAAATGAATACACAATATTACCATTCTCATCTTCTTTAACTCTAAATGTACAAACATCTAGTGTTCCTGCACCAATATCAGACACACAATATAACCCGTCATGAGACACATCATTACGTCTAACATAAGATTGAATAGAAGCAATAATTTCTGGGACTATATTTAATTCTGTTTTATCGTCCTTCAAAACTATATTTTGGGTATCTATTTCAGATGAATTAGATAGATAATATGCTTCTTTCAATATTTTTAAAAATTTAGCATTATCCCCTTCATTATTGAATTGAACAGAAGGAATACCTAAATTTACTTGCCAAATAATATTCTTATTCTTAACAATATCATCATTTCCATGTTTCTCCCAAAACCAATCTTTTTATATAATGTATAATTAATGCAATATAAGCACGAAAATGGAGATCAGCCTTATCTTCTTCCTCAATAAATCTCAATTTCAAATTAGTATGGCTGTATGCTTCCCCATACTTTGGTATGGAGAAAATACCTTCATTTTCACTTAGATATGTTGGGATAAGATACTCTTGCCCTTCTATACCATAATCAGTAAAATCTACTATATAAAACGAATCATAATCTGCATATACTTCTTTAATTACCGCCTTTGTTGTTGACGTCCCAATATCCAAGCCAATACACAAATCAATATCTTCTTCAAATATTGGATTATCTTGGTTTAAATCCTCAACATTAGATTCAATATTATCTTTAATTTTTTGTATTTTATTATATTTTTCAATTCTTCGCTTATGACGTTCTGTCATCGCAACTTTTTCTTCTATACGATCTTCCTCATATCTTTTACCTTTAATAATTTTTTCAACTTTATATGTATGAGTTATTTTTACTAAAGGTCTTCTTGTTTTTTCATCTTTATCAATTACAGAATCTACATTTTTTCATCTAATCCGAGCATTTTATTTTTCATAGCCCGTAATTTTGCTAATGTTTCATCATCAAAAATACTCATATTACACTGCCTTTACTAAAACCATACAAATATCATTTTTTCGGGTTTAATTTTTTTATTTTTTTCAATTTTTAGAAGCCTGTCGTCTATCTTTTGTTTTAGAATTGTAAACTTACCTTCTAAGGCTGGTAACATTCTTTCATTATGACTATCAATATATTTTTGCCTTGTTTCATAATATTGAGATTCTTTTAGCCTGAAATGACGTTGTAATGTAGCTTTTTGCATTTCTGCTTTATCAAAATTCTGATTTTCAATATCATCTACGACTTTTTCATAACATAAAAAATTAGTTATCATAATATCATCTGCAATTTTGCTTAGCTCTTGATAATTCAGATTTGTTCGCTCAACCCATAATTTTCCTTTATTTAGCGCCTCGAGTAGAATCATTTTAGCTTCATCGCTTGACAAACTTTGCCCATTATCAATATTTTTGCCATTAAATAATAATTTTTCATAAGAGATTATGCCCTCTGCGGACATAAGCGAAACTCCTATCAAAAACAGACCTTTGTTTTTACTATTTTCCATTTTAATAACTGAAGTTGGAGCATAATTATTTTTGATGTCCATACTACGCAAAAATCTCACTATTGAATGAAATTGATTTATTATTTCTACATTTCCTTTTGTTCTCATTACAACATTGTTTGTAAACACACAAGGAATACTCCCATAAGCTCGCAAAAATAAACTATTCGTATTTTGATTATTTTTACTACAATAGTCCTCATAATCCAAACGAAACGCTGAATCGACACTAATCTCATACTTTCCTTCTATTGAAGTTTTTGTTACGATTGTATTTTTATAAAGTTTTGTTAGTGTATCTATAACATAATTAGCAATATCCGATGCTGTTATTATATTATCTGCATCTTTTTGCCTTTTGTATCTCTTTTGCAAGACATAATCACCATAAGCTGTTAATTGCGATGCTTCCTCCTCCAATTTATTATTTTGCTCTTCTTGATTTATAATTGCCCTGCGCGTTTGTTCTATTCGTGCATCTTGTTGTTCAGGTGATAATAATAGCAAATCTATTGTTAACTTTTTTAAACATATCCCCTAGAATAATTTCAAAATCGCCTAATGAACTTGTGCAAATTTCAAATTTTCTATACAATTTATCATAAATTCGCTTATCAATGGTCGTGTCATGGAGCATATTCCAAATAAGTATTTTATCACTTTTTTGCCCTATACGATCTAGACGTCCAATTCTTTGTTCTATGCGCATTGGATTCCACGGTAAATCATAATTAATCAAAAGCCTACAAAATTGTAAGTCTACACCCTCGCTACCAACTTCTGATGCAAGAAGTATTTTCTGCGTATCATCTTTTTCAAATTTTTCTAATATTGTATCTTTATCTTTTACCTTACCTGAAATAACTAGACCTTTTATACCATCTGCTTCTAATCGTGTTTGAAGATATTCCAAAGTAGATACAAATGATGAAAAAAAAGTACGACTTTATCATTTGGATACTTTTGATTAATTTCTTTCAATACTTTAAGTAATCTTTGATATTTTGTATCATTATCGTATAAAGTTTGAAAATCGCTTATCTGTTCTACCCTATTATAGATTTTATCCATAAAATCTGAAATTTCTATTTTTTCAAACTCAACATCTCCATCATCATAATACAGACTATCCATCCTTTTTTTCCACAACATAAGAGAAGCATATATACAGCTAGACATCATTCTTTGTTCCATACACAATAGAAATTTAGCTAAATGTTCATTTCTATTTGCTCCGCATACCTGCGAATTGTCTCTGAGATAGCATCATATATTTCATTTTCTTCTGGTGTCATTTTAATTTCTTCAGGAATCGCCTCGCGAATTACACGATATTCTGAATATCTCTCTTCCTTGTACGATTAATGATGTAGCCAAGTGAGTTTATGCTATCAATTTCGTAAGCAAAATGATGTAACCTCTCTTGAGAAATATTGGAATTTTCTTTTTATTTCATTTTGCATCGCATATAATTGTTTACTGTTATTAAACAATCCTAAAATGTCTTTTTCATGTACTTCGTTTATTAACTCCAAAACACTATCTTTATTAAGTCTTTCAGCCAACAACCCATCACGCAGTTTAATTAAGGGTTTATTAATTTCAAGAATTTCATCAAAAGCATTTATGCTTACATATTCTCTAGAGAAATTTGTTGGATCTAACAAGCTTACTAACGATAGTAAGTCATCAGATTTGTTTTGTATAGGGGTTGCCGACAGAAATACCGCATACTCAGATATTTCCCTCAATGAACGCGCTATTTTGTAGATATGCGTTTCGGGATTTCGTAAATAATGAGCTTCATCAACAATTAATAAATCAAATATTTTTTCACCTTTATCTGCTAAATCTTCAAATATTTGCCGAACCATATTTCCTTTATCTCTTTCGGGCTCTTCTCTATTTTTTCTTTCACTTTTTGACCTTGTAACTAGACCTTGACGGCTGCATATTAATGCAAATTCATCTTCATCATTATTTTGAGCTATCGCTAATAATTCTTTAGCATCTACAATTTTCGCCGTAACACCCATTTTTTCTTTAATTCATCTTTCCATTTTTGACGTAGGACTCCTGGACAAATAATCAGTAGTTTTCTAAAATTAAAACGTTGTTTCAACTCTGTCCATATTAAACCTGCTTCTATTGTTTTACCTAAACCGACCTCATCTGCAATTAAAACACTATTTGATGCGGAATTAATGATTTTCATTACGGGCTTAAACTGATGTGCATAAAAATCTGTATTAGTTGTCCCCATACTATAAAGTATATCACTTAAATTACCATTCAAACGAATTTTTGTTATTTCTCTACGAACATCTTCAATAGATTGAAATATATTTTTTGCAATAAGTGTTGGTAAATCATCGTAAACACTATCTTCTTCACAAAGTTGTAAATAACTTTCTGGATATTGAGTAACTTGCTTATCAAATTTTACAGACCAGAACACACGATCTTTTTTAACAACTTTTTTTCAGTAACGAACCTTTTCTACCTTGATTATTTTTCAAACATACTCTGTCACCAACATCCATCTTTTTACCCTTTTATACAATTATTTTTGGATATATTAACATTCTAACTTTTAAAATACAACAATATTTTTTTATGATTACACTTTATAACTTGGCAGTATATAGGCTAAAAACTCCTAGAAGCTCGTTCAGATACTAAAACCGCCACAATTTTGTAGCGGTTTGATATAATCTTAATCTTTGCTTGGTTATTTATTCTTCAACTTCTTCCCGTGCTGGCAGGCGTAAAACATATCCACCATTGTCTATTAAAATCTCTGCCAATATAAATTCGGAACGATTTAGAGCTTCCATTAAAGGTGTTTGAAACATTACATTCGGACGATTGATGTCAATTCCTGCATCTACCAACATTTGTACGGCTTTGAGCTTGTTTTCTGTTGCCATATTGTCGTTTTGAACAATACACATTAACGCATTATTGCCCAAAAGATTGGTTCGGTTGATTTCTGTACCTCTTTTTATCAGATATTCAATCCCTTCAAGACCTGCACTATGGAGGCAACACTCCAAAAATAAACTAGAGTGATAATTTCCCACTGTCGCCTCAATTTTGCCTCCCATCTCTGTTTTTATGCACTCTTCCAAACTCTTGGCATCGTCAATAATAAGATGATATTCGTCCTTTAAACTGCTTTCGTCTGGTTCTTTGCCAAAAGTTTCATATTTAATACGTCCTTTTATTCTTTTTAAAGCCTCTAACGTCTTATCCAACTCGGAAATATGAATATAATTAGCATAAGTGTTATCTTCTTTATTGTATTTCTTAAACATTTTCTCCTCCCATTGTTCAAATAAATTCTATGAGCTTTTCTCACAAAAATATTTATTAGTAGAAATCTGCTGATTTTGATTTGGCAAAAAAAGAGAAAATGCAATTTTCCGTGAACTAATTTGTAACAAAATCACGATAAATATATGTGTAGCAACTTTCTGCTCGTATTGTTTTAATAATAAATTTCACTTGTGCCACCAGTAGAACTGATGGCACATTTTGTTTCTACCTATCTATATACATTTCCTTTGATTTTGTTATTGGTTAATCTGCCCTAGGGGTTTTACTAATTCATTTCTTGTCAATATTATTTTCTCTCTAAATTACTGATTTAAATTTTGCTTCAGTTTGCCTAAAGCAGTTATTCTTGATTTATCGGGGAAATTGCTTGCATCTATTTTCCTTTAGGAGAAAAATGTCTTAAAATAGATATATTTTCAGTATATTTTAATTATATTTTAGCTGACAGAAATTGCCTTTTAAGCCATATTTCACTAGGTATTCATGACTTCAAAAGCGGATATAAGTGCCTGCAAATACGGATATAACTACCAACCAAATAGCTATACATACCACAAAAAACAGATATAGATGCCAATAATGCCTGAGATAGTGGATATAGATGCCAAAGGCTGATTTTTCCTGATAAATACTTTTGAAAATTTATAAAGGAAACAAAATGAGTAGAAGTCAAAGTGAACTCTCTTTAACGCAACGTGAAATCTTGCAATTAATTATCTATCGTACTAAAAATCCTAAACATACAACATTTTTCGGAGATAATGAATACATTGCTAAATGTGTCAATGTAAAACCTGATACTGTCCGAAAGGCCGTCAATGAGTTAATTAAGTTGGAATATCTTGTTCAAGGTAAAGATAAACAAGGTCGCCGCCATTTGGTTTATACAGGCAAAGAATTTGTACCTATTATCGCCGATATGCGGAATTTTGATAAATCCATACTTAAACAGGAACGAGATAATTATCTTCGTGATTTGACTTATTGTCAAAATGAGCTTGAATTGACACAAATCCGTATGAATACACTAGATAGAGAAAATTCAGAACTACGCTTAAAATTGCTCCAAACCGAAACAAGACTTATGCAAATAGAAAATCTCTTTACCTCCCAAGGCGTTACCAAAGAGCAGATTGATGTTATGATTAGACAAATGGAGGAGAGGCCCAATGTTATTTAATCATTTTTATAAACTCTCTTAATGTTTCTCTATGAACTTTGAGTCTATGGGCTATTTCATTTTTTGTGTACCCTTTGTTTAACATTGTTATAATTGCATCTTCATAACCTGATAGCTTTAATTTTGAGTTTTTTGCCCCAAACGGTCGTCCTAACTTCATTCCATTTGCTTTTCTAGCAGCAAGAGCATCTCGTGTACGCTGAGAAATCAAGTTTCTTTCTATTTCTGCTGCCAGACCAAAGGCAAAAGCCAGTACCTTGGACTGTATTCCTGCATCTAACCTAAAATTATCTTTGATTGTAATGACTGTCGCTTCTGTATTCATACAGTAATGTAGAATTGCCATTACCTCAAGAAGTTTTCTCCCAAGTCTTGATAGTTCACTTGCAATTACAATATCATTAGAATGCAATTTTTTAATCAGTTTGCCTAATTTTCGCGATTTTAAATCCTTTGTTGCACTTATGGTTTCCTCTACCCATTTATCTACAATGATGCCGTGATTGTTGCAATATTGCTGAATTTCCCATTTTTGATTCTCTGTTGTTTGCTTATTAGTACTCACTCGGATGTAACCATATATCATAAAAAATCTCCATTATTAAGTTTTCTTAATAATGCATAAAAATGACGAAAATAAACGACCGTATAAATCTTGGTTTAAGAGGATATTAAAGAGTATCCTGAACCTTGTCTTTTCAAACCTTCAACAGGGAGGTTTGAAATATGCGTAAATATAAGCTGAAAGAAATATCAAGTATATATAATGGTTCAACACCTTCTACTTCCGATGTTAGCAACTATGATGGGGATATAATTTGGATCACTCCCCAAAGATCTCTCAAATCAGAAAAGCAAATATATATCAAAAGGTGAACGAAATATAACAGAAAAAGGATATAAAAGTTGTTCTACGACAATGTTACCAAAGGGGACAATATTATTATCTAGCCGTGCACCTATAGGCTTATTAGCTATTGCAAAAATAGAATTATGTACAAATCAAGGTTTCAAAAATATTGTTCCTCAAAAAATGAATTTGTTGATAATAATTATCTATACTATTTGCTAAGTCTTAAAATCAAAGAGATTGAAGCATTAGGCAGTGGAACTACTTTTAAGGAAGTATCTAAAACTAGTTTAGAAAATTACGAAATAAATATACATGATATTGCAGAACAACAAAAAATAGCTAATACACTAAATGTTATTGATGATAAAATAGCCTTAAATAACAAAATCAATAACGAACTGGAGCAAATAGCTAAAACTCTTTATGAGTATTGGTTCGTTCAATTTGACTTTCCTGACGAGAAAGGACGACCGTATAAATCCGCCAACGGAAAGATGGTATATAATGAAGTCCTAAAGCGAGAAATACCAGACGGCTGGGAAGTAAAGAACATCTTTGATGTACTGGATATACAATATGGATATCCCTTTAATACAGAGCTGTTTACGGGTAATAAAGGATATTCAGTAGTTAGAATACGAGATATTTTAACAAATTCTATTTCGGCACATACAGTTGAGAAAGCAGATGGTAAGTATAAATTACACGAAGGTGATTTACTCATAGGAATGGATGGCAACTTCCATATGAATTACTGGAATGAAACAGGAGCTTATCTCAACCAGCGATGTGTAAGAATTAGATGCAAAAAAGGGACTCCTTTATCTGTCATTCAAGCAAAAATATTCACTTGAACCATTCATTAAGAAAAGGGAACAAAATATCTCTCGGACTACGGTAGGACACTTAAGCGATAAAGATTTCAAATCACAGTATATTTTAGTTCCTAAGATTAATCCATATTTTAATCCTAAAAAGGCATTTGAATGTATTTTATATAAGATTACAAATAACAATAATGAAATCAAAAAACTAGTTTCATTAAGAGATTTTCTGTTACCTTTGCTTATGAATGGTCAAGTTAGCGTTCAGTGCTAACTGTAACCTGTCCATTCATTAATAATGGAAGCAAAAAGTCTCTAATCAATTCAAGATAATGATTTTCTTTTGCATTACGTTGAATCTTTTCAAACATATTACTTACATTAGCATAGAAAGTATCCACAATGTTTTGTGGGGAATAACTATTTTATATGACTCAACAAAAGTATCAAATAATAGGTTTTTAATACCTGTCGTTTTTCCTTCATAATTGAAGAAAACTCCTGACTTATACAATCTTTCCCATTCTAAATAAAAGTTATACAAAGCATTTTTATTGTTTAATGAAAGAGCCTTGCAGAAATTAGATGTAATAATATCGTTATCAAATCTTGCTAATGTATGTTGATTAACATATCCAATTCTCCCTGTAGATTGTATTGGGCTACCTCCAGAAATTTCTACAACCAAATCACCTGTTGATAATATTTTGATGAGTTTTTTATTAAGGATATAGCGAATTGGAGCATTGCAGCAAGAATAACCCCTGAAGTGAAGGAAAATCAGCACCTCGTATGCAAGTAACTTTCTTTGTGTAATTTCCAACCAGCGTATCTTTTCCCCAGTCACCACCTTTATCCTGATGGATATACGAAGAAAAATGTCCCTACTTCCCAGCCGTCTGGTATTTCTCGCTTTAGGACTTCATTATATACCATCTTTCCGTTGGCGGATTTATACGGTCGTTTATTTTCGTCAGGGAAATCAAACTGCACAAACCAGTAATCATACAAAGTTTTCGCCATATTTTCTAATTCTGCGTTTATTTTGTTATTGAGTTTAATTTTATTGTCTATAAGTGCAAGCGTGTTCGAAATCTTCTTCTGAAGAGGTATTGGCGGAATGGAAACTTCTAAATTCTTTAAGTCATTTATAAAAAGACATTTTTGTATGGCACCTTTTGATGTTTTTATCAATTTATTCTGAATGTAAGGGCTATTAAGATAATAGTATAAAAATTTTGGTAATAAGGTATGTGTATTACATTTCAAAATACCAACACTCCTTTGAAAATCATAATTAACATTACCGTCTACCATAGCAATTTTACCTATAGTTCCAACGGTGGAAATTAACACATCACTCACTGATAGCTTTGTTCTTTTGTTTATTTTACGGAAATTTTCCTCAGATATTTTTCTATCATTGGAAGTAATTACAATTTCTCCATCTATCATATTTTTATTACTTAGTAGGTAATATTCACCATTATTATCATCAACAACAGATCCGTGCTCTCCATCTGTAATGTTTAAGCAATAATCTTCTAGTTTGGCCATTATAAATAACTCCTCATTGTATCAATAGCACTTTTAAATTCATCATCTGTATATTCCAAACCTGCTTTTGTATAATCTACTCTATGATGAATGACATTACGCACAAATGTTATATACGATACTTTTTTTGTTATCACTATTTGCCCTATATGGTTTATCTGCAATTATTCCCTTTTGATTAACGAAAAACTTTTTCATCAAAATTATATGAAGTAATGGTATTATCTATTTGCTGAGTTTTTCTATATAAAGTTTCGTACAGTTCGTTAAAATACTCTTCTGTATAAAGACCAAAAGCCATAAAGTTTACTTCATTTAACGACAAATAATTTTTTATTTTTTGTTCTTTTATTTCTTTTCTAGTTGGAATATTTTCTTGTTTTCTAAGATGTGAATTTTGGGTGTTATTCCATATAATTGCTTTATAAATAGCGGACTATGTGTAGAAATAATAATTTGCACTTTATCAGAATAATGTGCTAGCAATTTTACGAGGCGCTGTTGCATTGATGGATGTAAATGCAGTTCTGGCTCATCTAATAGTATAATCAAACTTTTTTATCATTCAATGAACGGTATACCGCCCATAAAATAGAAAAAAACATTTCATATCCAGAGCCTAAACTATCAAGTTTTATTATATTATTGTCAGTATATGATGCTACAAAAAGCATGCTCCATTTGTTTTTCTGGATTCATTTTGTATAATCTTAAGGGAATATGAAAAACACTTTCAAAGTCTGTAAATGCTTTTTTTTAATGGATGATCATCTGGTAACACGTATTCGGGAGTTTCGCCTTCCACACATTGTGGAGAAGAGCTTAATCTCTCTAACAAATAATCAAAATTTGTTGAAGTTGTACTTCCCTTTCTTGTTTGGTAGATTCTATTTCTATCTAAAAAAAGCAAAGACGGCTGTTCATACCGAGGAGCCCCAAAGGGCGTTAGCCCTTCACAGCGTAATTCATAATCTGCTTCTTCTGTTACTGAAATTAGCTTACGACCAGAAACAACGAGACTCCCATATAAATTTCCGCTGGCTCTTTGTCTTTTATTAGCAACAAAGGAAAAACCTGTTGCATTAAAAATCTTTCTCGGTAAAAAAGCTCTTAACTTCAAATGGTGTTGAGGCATAAATATCTATAATTACTTTTTTGGTTAAATCAGTTATGTGCTCAATAGAAAAATTTTCACTTCTATAGTCTTGAAGCCCTAAAGCAATAGATTCTAGAACGGATGACTTACCATTTCCGTTCTCTCCACAAAATACAGTCAAACCACTTCCTGGGGTGGCACCATCAGGAACATTAAAATCTACGGAAAAAGTATCCTTAAAAAGTTTATAATTAGTAATATCTATACTTCTAATAAACATTATTAGTCCTTATTCCCTTCATTTCTTGTAATCAAATCATAGGCCAAACTTGTTAATGCCAAGTAATGAATTGCTATATTTTTATTCAATGGCTTAGCTATATCATGAGCTTTTTCATTGCGGAACTTCTGTATTGCCATATTCAAAAACTTGATTCCCTCAAAAAAATCTTTTTTCTACGCTGTCTTTCGGTTGATGACCAAAAATAACCAAGTAATTTTCTTCTTTGAATGCTTTATGTGCTTGCTCTTCACCTGTTAATTCTTGTAATTTACGGCGAACAATTTTATATCCTTCTTCTACTGTGTGAAAATAATCTTCATTATCTAAATAAGATTTCACATGATTATAAATTTCAGACCGCAATTCAATTTTTAACTCATTATTGTTATTCTTTTTTGCTACAGTAGCTTTTATTTCTACATCATCATACATCATAAGCTTGCGACCTATTTTCTCAATTTCCACACTAAATTTAACAAACATAGGGGTTCTTAATTCTAAATTTCTAAATAATGCTGCCAATTCTAGAATAGATCGTCCTACCAAAGAATTATTCTCAAGTTCCCAAAATTTTCTTATCCTCTCAGTTTTAGTTGTGCCATCTGAAGAATATTTCGGATTATCAATATCAACGCCTAATTCTTTAAAGAATGTTTGAAATCAAAATGAACAATTGGACTACTATCCAATCTCAGTGCATTCTCAAGATATTTTTTATCTGCTGTTGATAAATTACTCATATTTCAACAACTCCAATTGTTTATTAATTTCTTCTTCTAACTTTTTGGACTGTTTGAAATATTCATTCAAATTGGTCTTAAAACTATCCATTTTAGCCTTGAATTCTTCGGCTGTAATATCAACATATTCAATTTTAATATCAAAATATTGACCAGCTGAAAAAGAATAGTTTTTCTCCTTTATTTCATCATAGCTGACAACAACTGAGAAATCATCTATGGCTTCTTTGTTACGAAAAGCATCAATAATCTTTTGCTCTTCCTCTTTTGATAAGATTGTCTTTTGGGTTTTACCTTCTTTTACTTTTTTCGCCTAGCTTGCTAGCGTCAACTAAGATTACCTTATCTTGATTTGTTTTATCTAGAAAAAGCACAGAGACATTTGTTCCTGTATTTGCAAAAATATTAGAAGGCATAGAAATAACACCTTTTAGCCAATGTCTTTCTATCAGCCGCTCGCGAATTTTCTTTTCTATACCGCTTTGTGCTGTTATAAAACCAGTTGGAACAACGATAGCGGCTTTTCCGTTTTCAGCCAAAGAAAACATAATATGCTGAATAAAAAGCAAATAAATTGCCATTTTATCCTTGTCCTTATTTGGTATAGCTGGTATCCCCGCAAAGAAACGTTCATTATTTCCAGGCGTATTAAGATTGGCTCTAAAATCACTAAAATCTAACTTAAATGGCGGATTTGATACAATATAATCAAATTTCATTAAATTACCATCTCTATCAAAATGGCGCGGTGCTAATATTGTATTACCTTGAATTACATTAGGAATAGAACTTACTAAATTGTTTAAAACCAAATTCAAACGTAACATTCCCGACGATTTTTGCGAAATGTCCTGAGAATATATAGTGCATCTGTTATCACCAATAGCATGAGCCAAACTCATCAACAGAGTACCAGAACCTGCCGAAGGGTCATAAATCTTAATGTTTTTCGGTTGCCCTTCAACAAGAATAGCTGCCATAATTCGTGCAACAGCACGAGGTGTATAATATTCAGCATATTTTCCACCACCATCTTTGTTATAATCTTTAATTAAATATTCAAAGATTGTTGAAAAGAAGTCATATCCAGCATCAAAAACATGCTCAAAGCTAAATTCTGTTAAACGATCAACTACTGCTCGGCAAAATCCATCTCTTTTACTCGGGTCTGTTATAAATTGCGATAATTCATCAAACATTACAACTTGCGCTCCACCATCTGTTTTGATAGAAAATATAGCAGAGTTAAAGCGACCAATATCCAACAAAGTATCATCAAAACGTTTGTGGAAGTCGTCTTCGTTAGCGTGATTAGCTAAAAATGATATAAAATGCTCTCTTTTAAGTCTAGCTGCAGACGGATGTAGTCCCATTAAAAGCATTTCATAATCATCTTCTGAATACTTGGCTAATTCGTTATCAATATTAGCTGCACTAGCTAAAGAAGGTTCTGATTGCTTGATTTCATAGATAAATTTATCATTTAAGTATTTGTATAAAAACACTTGAGTAATGATTTTAAACTCATTACCATCGTTACCTAAACCATTACTCGTACAAATGGCCTTCAATTCATCAATAAGTGTTTTTTGTTTGCTGTTTATAGTCTGTCATTCTGCGATACCTTCACGTTCATTTATATACTCACGGACAATAACTGATTTCACAAGTTTTGCAACTTCTGGATTCAGTTTGATAGCATTTGATTTAAATACTTGAATTACCTGTTGCTGAATATAGCTTTCAAAATAAGCATCGTTGCTAGCAAGAATATTTCCATTTAACAACAAAGTTTCATCCGTATTTCGCTTTATTTGCATAAGTATATCATATACTTTTTGTTCATTTTGGGATAACCCCATACGAATAAATTCGTGATGGAGTCTTACATATTTCAAATCTCCTTCATATTTTGCAGATAACAAAAAGTGTGCTTTACGATTTAATTCAGAAATGCGAGCATATATATCATCTAATATTTTTGTTCCTGTTTCAATATCTTCTGCATCTGCTTCTTCCCAATTCTTATTCCTTAGTAAACGTTCAATTTCTTCTTTTTAAAGAAACCCATATTGGGTCTTTTTTATCAGGAGAGCGTTCCATAGCCTCCCTTGTCTTACGAAGTGCATCTTTGAAACTATTAGCAGCCAAATCTAATTGACTCTCACCTGTTTTTCTAAAAATAAATATTGAATCTTCTAACGCTTCATTTAATAACTGTGTAATGTCTTGCCCTGCTTTTAAGGCTTCGCTTTGGTTTATTTTAGCAATACGATTTTCTACTTCAGACAACAATCTCCTAAACTTATGAAAATCTAGTTTTGCAATAAGTTCGTCATATCCATTTAATCTGATTAGATTATATAGTTCAGATGCTAACTTTAAGGCTTTAGCTATTTTTGAAGTGCCCCTTTGTCTTTTATTTCACTTATTTGTTGTTGAAAAATTTCTGCATTATCTGTTTCATATTCCCATAAAATATTTTTAATATCTTGAATATCTCTTTCAATCTCATTTGCCGATTTGAATAATTTGTCATAGCCAGTTATATCACTACCCCAATCTGCTTGCAGTTCTTTCCAGTATGCCCTATTTGTTTTATCAAATTCTTTCTTAATATCGGCAAAATCTACAACATAACCATATCTAAAGTTCTCATAAGGTCTATTTACACGAGTTAATGTCTGTAAAAGGTTATGTTCTTTAATCACACGACCAATATAATAATTTTTAAACGAGGAGCGTCAAATCCTGTTAAGAGCATATTATAAACAAATAATATATCAATCTTACCATTTTTGAAACTTTTGACACTATCTTTGCGACTTTGCTTATCGCCTTCGTTATGCAATATAAGGGCTGCCGTACTGGGCGTATGCTTATCCTTCGCTTTTCCCTCATATATTTCTTTGAATAATGAGAATAAAACTTCTGCTTGTTCGGAGCTATCACAAACAACCATTCCTCCGATAGTATCATTGCTGTGTTGGATGCGTGCTTTTCTCAAGTCTTGTACTATGTATTCTAAAAGTGGGGTACAGAAATTATTGTGAGCGAGTATTTGCTTCTTCCTAGCATCACCTTCTTGGATTTCCAGTTCTTCAAAAATTTTCTTTAAATGAAGTTTGTATTCTGTTTCTATCTCTTCTCGTATTAGTCTTAATGTATATCCATCAGCAATAGATTGATTATAATAGTATTTGTGTATATAATCTCCAAAAATGTCCTTAGTAGCAATTCTTGTTTCTCCCTTTCCTAAAAGAGGAGTACCTGTAAGAGAAATAATTATGGCATTTGGATCTGATTGTATCAAGTTAACTAGAAAACTACCTTTAGGATCATAGCTTCTGTGTGCCTCATCAATAAAATAAACCCTTTGGGTATTAACATTATAGTCACTTTTCTTTGTGGCTCTTGCATCTTCGGAAAACTTATGGATGTTTAAAACTGTTATTTCTGCTTGACCATTATTACCTTTTCTTGTGGAATTTCGTTGTAAATCCCTTTTAAAATCTTCTTTGTTCTCAATTTCATGAACTTCTAGCCCGCGAATTGTAAACTCTGCTTTTGCTTGATTTCGTAAATCAATGCGATCAACAATAAAATAAAATTTTGGTATAATATTTCGTTTGGCAAAGTAATCTGTTAACCAATGAACATTAAAATAGGCCAAAGCAGTTTTTCCAGATCCTTGCGTATGCCATATAATGCCTGTTCTGGTATTATTTTTTAATGCCGCTTGAATTGCTTTACTTGCAAAAAACTGCGGATAACGCATTATATGCTTTTGTAAAATATGCTTACCATCTTCATCATCATATTCAACGTAAGCCAATCCAAAACGGAGAAAATCATAAATTCTTACAGGAGAGAATAACGAAATTATAGCTCTATTAGTTGGTCTATCTGGTCGTTTATTTAATTCAAATTCTTACTAGCTTTCATAACAGCATAGTTTGTATCTTTTAATATAGCATATTCAACTTCATCATTTTCATCTTTGAGTTGCCCAAAGAGCCAAGCTTTATTGTCTGGCTCTTCCTTAAATTGGTTAAAAAAGCTTTTCCTTTGCTAATTGTTGCATAAAAAGCCCCTTGAATTGGCTCTACATCTTCATCCTCATACTCCATATTATTTGAGAATAATAGTATCTGGGAAATGTTAATATAACGACGGAATTTTCTGTTCTTAAAACGAGTTTCAATTCTATTTCTCTCCGCCATAATGCCTTCACGATTATTTGGCTTTTTCACTTCAATAAATGCTAGAGGAATACCATTTATAAGCAATGTAATATCAGGACGAAAATTATCTTCATCTTTATTTCCATAGGTAAGTTCCGTACAAACATTGAGTTGGTTATTTTCAATATGTTCCCAATCTATGAGCTTAATATCTGTCGGCTTTTATTAGATTTTGATAAAATTCTTTGCCCAAATCATCATTATCAAGCATCAGCTGTATTTTTTGGAAAAACTTTTGAATATTTGTTTCTTCTACTGAAGGATTAAGTTTTCTGATATTTTTGAAAAAAATATCCTTAAAAATATTTGTTTCTTGGTCTATATCATCTCTACCTTTTAATGAAATATAATCATAACCTAATCTTGTTAAGGTTAGAATTGCAGGAATTTTAACTCGCGTATCTTCATTAAAAGTCATCTAATTTTCTCTTTTCATTAACCATCTAATAATACACTACAAATACAACTGTTAAGAATCAACTAAAATATTTCTCAAAGTCAACAAAATAAACCTGTCTTACTTTGTTAATATTATTCTTTTTTATCACTCCCATTAATTTAATGGTTTTGTCTTTAGCTTATTTACAAACGTAGGTTTTCCAGAGCTTTCCTTACATATTAACATTTTTCTACTTTTTTTAGAAAAATTATTGATTTTTAATATTTGTATACTATATTATAAGTAACAGGAGTAAATCCTTACGGATGGGGTTCTGAACGTTCCTCGTAAATAGTTCGTAAGGTTTCCTGTATTTTTTATTTAAATAGCAAATAATCTTCAACAATGAATTTTTTACCATTTCATAATAACTCTCGTCATTATGTTCGTATTTTTGGAATATTCCCCAAGATAGAAAATCTACAATTTGAAGACATTTATGTCTTGATGACGATTTGATTTCTAGTTTCAAATCAATTCTATTTTTGACTTTTGTCGTGATGTAATCTGTAAATACTTTATTCAAATATTTGTTTGTATCCTTTTGTGATGCAACAAAATATATCGGCTCTCTAGTATTGCATAACTTCTTGCTAATAATCCTATCCAATAAAATATTCGTTATGTAATTATAGAGAACATTTTTTTTCATTTTGCAAATCGGTATATACTTTTGACTTATTTAAGCGTATCACCATAATTGAAAAATCTTGTTTTTCTTTCAGCAAATTATACAATTTTATTTTAGTTTTCGGATGCTCATGGCAAGCATGAAGCGTTCCGCAATGATTTTTTGCTTATCTTGAGGCATAGAAAGAAATGTCTTCTTTACAATCTTTTCAAATGGATTAGGGTTATCGCAAAAGAAAAAGGTTATAAAAAATTTTTTCGAACTACGAGCTTTACTCTTATCAAACCCTAAATCTCCGCTTTCATCCATAAAAATGTATGCCATATCAAGTCCTCTGTATTAATTTTTCGAGATTGTAATTCTATTATAGTTTAAAATTAGTGAATCTTTTAATATGTAGTATATCTACATTTTTACTATTCACAACAAAAACAATGGATTATTCAGCACTTTCAATTGTATAATCAAAGATTCTTCTACGAAAATGTGATTTATCCCTTGTGCTTTATGGAGGGAACCGACTTTAGGCCGCAAGTAGACCTCTGATAAGCAAGACTTGTTCTTTCATGGCCAAGATTTTATCATGTTGACCAACAAAAATACTATAAATTTGGACTGATTTTCTTTCTGATTCGCCATCATCTCGCCAGCCACGTTTTGCAAAGTCGTCATTTTGGCGACTTTTTTCTTTATAAACCAGGCACTTAACTCAGTCCGTGTAAATGCATTTCAAAATAGCCTGTTTTTGATAGTTACACGGACTTTTTATTTTGAATTTCCTTATTGTTCAACACATTGTCCCCCCACAAACACGTAAAGACTACCAATTTCATGACACAAAACTTAAAAAGATTAAGATAACCAAGTTGATTTTTTATTGTATAATAAATTTGTTTATAATACCATATTCACAAATATTCGGAGATTTTTAATGATTGGCAAAACTATTCAAATTTATTTACCTGATGGAAATCCTAAAAGTGTAAAAAAAGCATCAATAACAACAGATAAAGTTGAAATTATCCAAATTCCGAGAACAGATTTAGCAGAAAACAATAAATTACTTAATTTTAATGGTGTTTATATCCTTGTTGATAGCCTTAAATCTGAAAAACCTGAAATTTATATAGGGAAAGGCAATGTAAAAAAACCGCACTTATTCTCATGACAGCAAAAAATAATTCTGGAATTTAGTTTTTGCCATCAGACTCAAAAGATGAAACTGGTTTTAATGATGCTCACAACAGCTATCTGGAATATTATTTTATCAATAAAGCAAAAAACTCAAACAATCAATAATGAATGAAAATAAGCAACTTCCCAAATGCCCAAATTTACCAGAGGAAATCATATCAGAGTTAGAATGCTATATTCAAACAATTGAGACTTTATTATCAACTCTCGGATTAAAGTGTTTTCAACCACTGGAAAACATCAATGCTAAGAAAAAAGATTTATTATCTTGCTCCGATAAATACGGCAATATTGGATATGGTGAATACACGGAAGAAGGTTTGTTACTCTATAAAGGTGCAATCTGCAAAAAAAGATTTACATAAAGGCACTGATCATATTGCCAAAAGAGATGAACTCATAGCTTCAGGAACTCTCAAATTACAAAACGGCCATTATATTTTACAGGATAATACAATATTTTCTTCGGTATCATCTGCAGCTGCGTTGGTTTTTAGGCAGACGAGCCAATGGTTGGTCTGAATGGAAAAACAAATCAGGAAAAACCCTTGATGAACTTGAAAGAGCTAACAATGAGAAATAAATTAAGCAAAAAATAGAAAGAATACAGTAAATACCAGCAACTAATATGCATAAACATAGAATTATTTAAAAGATATTATGATCCTTTCACTAGGGGGATTTACTGTACCATTATTACTTCGATATAAATTATTACCAATAAGATGAATCAATCAACAAAATCATTCATCATCACTGTTTAATCAAAACATTGAGCTTCTCAAATACAAAAATGCATTACAAATTAGCAAATTCTTCCCAATATACTTTATATGTTTCATTAAACACATTATCTATATACAACAAGACAAAAAACTGCATAAAAATATTGTTACAATCAAGTTCTTTCCGATTACAAAGTTCAGGTAAATCATTTCTGACCGATATATTGACATAGGCGTTATGTGCTAACCTGTTACGACATCTAATCACATCTTCAAACAAATCTTTTATAACCTCGTTCGGAATAAGAATATGGGTTACTGTGGCCGTTGTAATCTTATGAACATTGAAAGCCTGTTTTGAAATAACTTCATAAAAAGCTAATAATTCACCATGTAAATTTGTATCAAAAATCGTTTTTTCAAACATTGAAACAAGAAAACAAGCTACTGATTTTGCAATATCCTTGTGATTAATGATAAATGGCGCCTTACGATATATAAAAATCTGCTCTACTAAATCTTTATATACAGTCTTTTTTGTCAGTTAAGCTGGAAAACTCACCAAAATTTCGATTGTTTAAAAAAAGTACGTCTATATTCGCGGTTGTTATTTGCCATCACCCACGTCATGGCTCGAAACTTCTGCTCAAGCAAACCTGTCATTTTTAAGAAAATAGCCGAACAGATATAATCGACCACCGGCAGCGATGAAAAATTATCTGCTAAACCTCGGCAAGAAACAACCGCTTCACGAACAATATCCTCTGCCTTTATTTTTAAAATAAACTCTTCAGACATTTTCTAATCCACCAATATCGTTTTGTAACAACATACGGATTCATACAGACGCTCCCTTACTCTACCCACTGCCGACGGCCTTTTTTTGATATGCAGCATCCTTTTTTATCTCTTTTATACGCTCCGCAAGGTCTTCATTCAATTTGTCAAACAAAGCTTTATCAAAATCCCGCTCCATATACAACTTCCAGAAAATCAAACCAAACAAATAATAATCAGCATCAATTATTGAAACAAATTTAGTATTGTTTCTAATTTTTAAAAAGAAGGTCACAAACCTCATTAACAGAGTTTGCAGCCTCTTCATTACTCTGGAACATTTCTCCAAACGTCAAAAAAGTAGTACTTTCTCGTTCCCCGACACAATGATACAAAAATTTTCAATATACTCTTCATAAGGCTTTACTCTGGTCCCATAACCTTTGGCTAGCGTAAAATATAAGATTTCGCCGTTGTTACTACGTTTATATTTACACAAAAACTCAGCGACAAGAGCTAAGTAACGAGCAAAATCAACTCTATTGTTGTCAATAACAATATTATCAGAACAAGCTGGCTTAAAAAAAATTTCTCTAACCGTGAATCCAACCAATACAATGAAGAACGGCTCTCTTGTGGAGATAATATCTGCCCAGAAACATTGATATTTCTAAATATAGAGGAATAATACCTCTTTTGTTTTATTTCATCCTGTTGATTCGGCTTAATATAAGAAAATCCGATAAACGTCTTATCAAAAAAAATCATCAGTCAAGTCTTCCGGCAATTCTAAATCTTTATAATAAGGAGCCTTCAATAACTGCCGTATACCTTCTCTGTCTTTATAATTTTTGACCACACGTTGAATCTCTGTCAATTTCCAGTTTCTGATATCTACCTTATCATCATCTTCTGCCGAGACATCGTTGTCATCATTATCATCGGCCATTTGTCCTTTATCATCAAGCTCAAATCCTTTATTGGGAAATTTTTTCAAATAAGCAAGCAACACTGCGCTCAGCCTTTGCTGACCGTCAATAATATAATGTCGTTCTTGTCCGTTGTCAAAATACGTTCCGACAACAACAGGGGGTACAAATAACCCAAACTTCAAACTATCCATCAATTTAATTACTTTATCTTCGGTCCAAACAAAATTCCGTTGATACGACGGTAGTTCTATATCGCCTCTTAATATTAACTTAAGCCAATGAAGTAAATTATATTCACCGTAATAAACTTTAAAATTATCCATATCCTTAGTCCCAACCATCAACCAATAAGAGAATATTAAATATTTTATCCACAATTGCAATAAAAAAACACAACAATATCCATAGAACACCATCTGTCTGTCATAAAATTTAAAAACGCTCCTAGATAGAAAATTCAATCAATTATTTTTCATATTCACACTACCAGATGTTTAAGCTGATTTCTGTATAAGAATTAGTTAACACCGGCACAAAACCCCAAATAGCAATATTACAGCTAGGGTTTGAAATACTATACATAATTTATAGTGAAAAATACTGCCAATAAATAAAACGAATAGAAAATAGCCCGCAAACTGCACATCAAGGAAAATCTCTAAATTAAAAAAAAAATTTACCCCAAAAGTCAATTTTTAACACCCGCTAATGCCAAGCGTTATTCTTTATCACACAGCTACTGATAATTGGCATTTTGCAAAAAGTTTAATATAAAACTTTACAATAATTTAACCTCTGTTACGTAAAAACTTACCAACTATTAATATCGTACCTGTTATTAAAATTAATCAAACAGCTATTGGTCAAACCAAAAACGATAATTTTCATTTTATCATTATTCATAACGTTTCCATACAGTTTTAAAATAATCCGAATTTTTCATTTCATCCAAAGTCTGATTGAGTATATAAGCCCTGCTCTCTCCCAAATTTTTCGGCACGGGAAGCCCTTTTGGGAACATACAGACGAATGGCATTATCACCCGTTAATCCGTCAGGAAGTTTGTCCACCGCTTCCAGTAATAAATATGTCTTATTCCGACATTCATACTGCTCAGGAACAGCCGGACAAATCAAAAATTTCTCCATGCGGCAGTCATATTTTTCCGGAAACTCAGGGCATACGGTTATCGGACGACCGGTTAAATCTTCGGCAAAGGCTTGCGGATTCTCAACGGAAGAGGCAACCACTACTCCCCTGCCGTCTCAAATGATAAGCCTCTGAACGTTCCAGCAAAAGGACATGCTTTCGCTCGACATACTGTTCCATTCCGTATTGTCCCGGCAAGAGCTTTACCGGAACACTCTCACCTTTGGTTCCGGATGCCAAACGATATTCCGTATCCGACAAACGGGAACCAATAACCGTTTTGTTTTCAAGAAATTCCATTGTCTCGGAAGACAGCCCTAAATCGCGGATTTTATATTTTAAATTCTGCGCATCTTTCTGATACCCAATCTCACAATCAAAGCTGGCAAACGTCTCCGGCTGCAATCCACGCAACATTTGGTCGCTTCCACTGCCGGCAAAACCGCGATCAATTTCGTTTGCGGCGTTGCATACAAATCCCATACCGTCGGCTCATAACTGCTTAAAACCAAAACGACGTTTTTTCCGGGACGATTTATCCAAACTCGTTGTTCTACCGTAGTGCTATGATTGTTTAGCTTAATATCTGCCACCCGATTTGAGCTATATGCCGCAACTCCATATAGTTCGTATCCATCCGGAAGCTGCGGAATGACACAATTCTGTGGCAAAGATTTCGGCTGAACATCTTTCTTATATTCTCCTTCTCGCAGATAGCGGATACGATCGGCATATTTTTTTCAATGCATGCAACCGTCGGACATTGCCGTGCCTCTTCCAGCCTCTTAAAATCACCGCGCGCCAAATCATAAACGTCATCTTTATCGGATATGGTTTTCAAAGCTTTTTGCAAGCTCTTCATCTCCGATATTTTTTGTTGTTGCAGATTTCGGTTCAAACACAAAACCGTTGTAAAAAATATCATTGGTATCCGAACAACTGTTTTTACCGGCATATCCCAGTTCTTCCAAGGTCTTATCAAGATAAAAAAATCTCGCTGTGTCCCGGACTTTTAGGAGCCGGCATATCTTTTGGGAACAAACAAGTCAATGGCAACCGCGCCGCCTAAACCTTCCGGCAGACTATCAAACGGCGCAAGCATCAAAAAGTTGCGGCAGCCAAAGTCCATAATTCCACCGCTACAACTGGACGGATAACGAAAATGATATGGTTTAACAATACCGCGTTTTTCATATTCCGGATTGTGCGTTTTATAAGGAAACGTAAAAATTTCATTATCAAGGATTTTACGGTAAAGCGATGAATCCAAAGGCTCAAGTTTACCATAACTGACCAGCTCGCGAACTCCGGCACGATCCGGCATAAGAGAACTCGCCACATCGGATTTTCCCTCTTTTTCAGTATTCACAGCCTGCAAGGCATCTGCTCTTGCTTGTACAGACGACGCAGACAGTCCTTTGAACGGCAGGATTCTATGGCCTTGACAAACCTCTGTTCATGGCGCTCAATACTTTTGATACTGGCGGAAATTTCATTATCCCGACAGGCAACGATATCTGTCAGTAACTGAGATTTTTGACAATCAAGAGCAAAAGCCGAAGCTGAAGAAACACAAACGACAACAACGAAAAAAACACGTAAGTTTCTAAACATGGAAATCTCCTTAACAGTTAAATACACTATAATAAGAAAAAAATTAAAAGTTCAAACCTTTTGTTTTTATTCATTCTTACCTGCAACTTTTCGAAAACACACTTATAATTTATTACTGCCGTAAAAACAATTTTCAGTTACGATATTGGCTGTCACATAAACACGACAGAACATGTCAACCGAAAGAATTTTTCCTTTTTACAAACAAAGTGCTTCGAAATTTCTCTCGAAGCACTTTTTAGGGATACTAATTACTAAAACTTATACCTAGCGTTAATCAAGCCTGTGTGGTCTTGGTAGTCCTCACGGAATTTGCCTTCGTAACCAAGCGAGAGTTCAACATTGTCGTTGACTTCTGCGGTTACACCGGCACCAGATTCCATTCCGAAACGGTCAAGAGCTTCCCCATCAACCGCATAAGCCGAACCATTAGCCAAAGTTACAACCGAATTAACATCATCGTTAAACAGGTCATAGGTTGCGGCAATTCTGGCTTCCGGCTTGATATTCATACCGTTAGACAGCTCAAAGTTCTTGCTGACCTTTGCTCCGATGACACCGGTCAAGATGTCGCTGTCATTGGCAGAAACACGCTGGTCGGCAGAATCTTTATAAGCGTCTTGTTTGATATGGACATAACGCAAGCCGGCTTCCGGTGTTAACCCAAAGCCGTTGATATTCATATCATAACCGGTCATTGCCTGTAAACCGAAGGTTTCAACATCGTAGTCAGCTTTAACGCCAACTCCGGCGACACTCTTCTTTTCTTCATAATCAGACCAACCATAGGTCGCGATACCGTTTACATACCAGTTGCTTGGCTTATATTCGCCATATAAGATTGCCGTATGAGTATCAACATCGGTTGAGCGCATAAATCCGTCAATATCTGTGTTGGTATAAGCGTAACCAATACCAACCTTAGTATCATCGGTTACAAACTTCTCGGCACCGAAAGCAATACCAGAACTGTCGGCATCAAAACCTTTGGCTTTTGAGGTATCGTCCAGTTTGGATTTGTTAAACAATCCCTGAACCCACATTGCACCACGTTTGAAAATACTGTCACCGGAAGCCATACCTTCGCCGCCGGTTGAGATTGAACCGCCAGTCAGACGAGTGCTGACAGCACCAAAGACCTGATTGGCTGTTTCGGTTTGGGTTTTCTGAACCATTGGTGCAACTTCGGGAGCAACTGCTGTCAAAGCATCAACATAGGCTTTCTGTTCAGCAACATTTGTACTGTTGGAAAGCTGTGCCAGTTTTTCTGTAACAGCGGCAGCAACCAGAGAACTGGTTGAAGCACTGACACTGTCCCAAGCTTCGGCTGTTCCGGCATTGTTAGCCGAACCACCTGCATCAACAACGGCATCAGTGGCAGAGCCGACAGACGTAACTTCAAATGTTCCGTCACCATTATCAACAAACTCGTAACGGGAATTTTGACTCAGGTTGGCAAATTTGCCTTCGATTTCAACTTTGTCGGAATCCTCATCGTTAAACAATTTTAAGGTTGTGGTTTCACCTTTAGCCAAAGCAGCGCCATTCAAGGTCATATTTAAATTTGTACCGTTTTCGCTGATGTTGACATAGTTGGCATAAATTTTGCCATAGGTGTCTTTATCGGTAACAGTAAAGGCCAAAGTTGAATTGTCCTTGAAATGAACTCCTTCACTGTCAATACCTTTTTCACCGCCGGAATGCAACGCATTCGCCCCAATATCAAGCGTTGCGCCTTCTCCTACGACAACACTGGAAGCTCCGCCATTAATTTCCTTGTCATAAACCATGGTGCCTTTTTTGATTTCAAAAATATCCAGTCCTCCGATAGTACCGGAAACAGCCTGACTCAAAGTATGGCTGTCTTCAAAAATCAGACTGACAGCTTCAACGTTACCGTCAATTTTGGCTCCGGAATTTTGAAAATGAATTTTGCCTTCATCATTTCCACCAATATTAGCAACCAGCTTGCCACCCAAATTGATTTTGGTATCATTACCGGAAAGCTCCAAAGTTGAAACTTCTCCCGGATTATCGTTTTCATCCAGAGTTGCGATTGCCTGCAAGACTGAACCTTGGGCAATATCAATTGTTCCGCCGCTGACAGAAATATCTCCGCCCTCAATATAATTGCCGGTGCCATTAACGCTTATCTTACCGCCGGTCATTTCAAACTTGCCGGTTGTTACGTCATTGCCGTCGCCGTGGTTGGTACCAATGACGCTGTGATTTCCGTTCATCACGATTGTTCCGTCAGTCAACTTGAAACTCTTGGCTAAATCGTCATTAGTAAAGTCCGTTCCGTTCAGGGTAATGTTTCCACCGGAAACTTCAATACCCTTGCCATGGAGTTCACTTTTTGACGGTGTTGACTGTTCCGTTTTTGATATTAAGACTTCCCGAACCATTATTGCTGATTTCCGAATTATCGGCTATTATCGTTCCACCAGTAATGTTTATATCGCCGCTTGCTGGTTTGCCATCCTCGCTTTGATAGTCACCGCCTCTGACTATTGACGAATCTTTGAGAGAGATTGTCCTGTCGCTGATATTTATATTGCCAGTTTCGCCGTCATGGAATATTGCGGAACCGTTTTCCAAAGTAAACTCCCCGCCGCTAATGTCCAAATCTCCAGAATTCTCGCGTCCCAATGAACTCTCATTCATCTTAAACGTTCCGCCGGAAACGGTCATGGCTGCACCTTTCTGTGAATTGCCTTCTGCTGATGCAGCCGGATAAGTACTGATATTGGAATTATTCATTTCAAACATTCCACCGGAAATATTAAATTCTTTTCCGGCATCACCGTATATAAAGATTTCTCCCGTATCCAGCTTTATTTTGCCGCCACTAATATACGCGTCTTTGGCATTCAGCGTTGCTCTCCATTCGGCTTCATTTTCCTGTTTCAGCGTCAGTTCACCGCCCGTTTGAGTATATTTACCGTCAACGAACATAAAAGGCTTTTCTGTATCATCCGCAGCATTGGAATTGATGACAGACAAAGAGGCATCATCTGCCAAAGAGACATTTCCACTAACATTCAAAGTATTAAAAGCATTAATATCCTCTTCTACAATAGCCTGAGTTTTTACATCTAATGAGGCCGTTCCGGATAAATTTATGTCTCCCGAGTGTGAAACCTGAGTATCCGAACGTTCAACAACATAGCTTCCCGATGTTAGATTGGTTGCATCCGTCGGAAGGTTTTCCGCAAAAGCATTATGGCCGCAAGTCAGCGCCACCAATGCCGTTGTCATTAATAAAGTTTTTTTCATACGATTAAACATCCTTTTTCAACTGGTTAAAAGAAAAACCCGCTCTTTAAGAAAAGGCGGGCGGATGTTCGAAAACCGTATAGACTCAAACGGCTCGGCTTATTTGGCTGAGCCTTATTCACCGACATCCGTCCAAGTAGAATCAGAAGTCGGCACAAGTTAAAGTCGTGTGCACACGACTAAGTCTATAAAAAGGGTTTTCGACGCCCTAAGCAGTCTCCTGCTCGCCTTTATATTATAAAGCCTGTTAATGACAATCAAGCGAAAACATCAAAAACCCTCTATTTTTTATAAATAATCCGGTATAGCCGCTTTATAAACGTGTTGATTTATGATAAAAATGTCTATAATCCGCCAGTTTCAGCCTATTAAGGCAAAAATATAAAAAATAAATAAAGCTTCCCGATATCAAACGCTTTCTGTCATATTCATCGAATACAACAAGCTAACGTTTCCTGCTCTGCAAGAAACGGCGCAAAAAGATTTGTTTAATTCAACACGCTATAAACGCACGATAAAGAAAACCTTTGGGAAAAACCAAGTTATTTCAATTTATTCACCTGTATTTTCATTGATATTTGGTGTTTTTCTCCCGGATTCAGATGAACAAAGGAAGCCCCTTGGTTTGAAGGCTCTACGCAAACAAACTTTTTATACTGCCCCTCGCTCATTTCTTTAAGATCCTTAGCCGGATTCCACACAACCGTCGTATTGGAACCGCTCTTTTCCACCGATATCACACGATTAAACACAGGGTCTGCTATCTCTACGCCTCCGGTATGATTCACGAAGGCAGAATCAAATTCGCCTTTTATTTTCAAGTCTCCGTCCAACTTATAAAGTTCTCCGTCAAGCGAATTTTTATAACAATGCCCTGCAAGCCCTTTTATCACAACATTATCAACGGACTTACGTTAAAATACGCATGCAAAGCTTCGCTAAAATCAAAAGCCTTGCTGCCGTTGTTTACCGTTTCGAGACGATATTCCAGTTTGTCCGTAACTTTAATAAAAAAAGAGTGGCGGCCGCCTCGACGCCATATTTTGCATCCGGAAGCAGAGAAAGCACCGCTTCCATCTTTGTTTCATCAACCGCAGCGTTCTTCAAATTCCAATTTGAAAGTCTGGCAAAACCGTGACGGGGAAGATTGCCGTTTAACGTCTCTTCGGCAAACCGCGGCCAACAAACCGGAACACCGCCGCGAATGGCCTGAACATTGTCAAACTTGTTAAGCTCTCCGAGCCAAAAGACGTCATGTTCCTCGCCTTTCGGACGATATGACACCACATTGCCGCCCCAAAGGGCAATTTTACATTCCGCCAGCTTATTGCTTAAACTGATAAATCCGTTGTCGCTAATACCCATTATACACCTCTCGCATTACGGTTAATTTACAAAAAAATATCACGTCAACCGCAAAACATCAATATTGAAAATGTCATAATGAAACGCGAAATCCCGGTATTTTAAAGAAGGTCTTTCCATAAAAAATTATGCATATGCCTGGCTCTATACAGCCATAGCCTAAAAACGATACTGGATTCCCAGGTTAACCTCCCAAAGGAAGCTTTATTCTGCTGCCTAGTTGGGTAGACGCTTCAAAATACGCCGTTCCGTCATCGCTCCATGACGTGCTCACCCCCGCTCCCAGCTCATACCGAAGCGAAGATAGGTCTTCGTTGAAAGTATAGTCGGCAATCTGAACCTTGCTCTTGCCGTCAATGTCATGAATCAGCGCAAAGCGTCCGTAAGTGTCCAAAAAGTTGTTTTTTCCCCAGTTGAAGCTCTTGCCGACGACCAGATCCGCATGGGCGCTGAAATAACCGCTGTCGGATGCCTCGACCAATGTATTGAAGTTAGTTCTGTAGCGAATTGAGTCAAGATGCATATAGTTGACGCCGACCAACGGCTCGATAAACCATTTTCCTTCAAAATTTATTCTTTTTCCCGCATTGGCCGAAACCTGCCAGCTGTTGGTATGATACTTGCCCGTGACGCCGCTGCCCGAAGGTGTATAGCTTGTCAGCTTCTGCTTATGCCAGAAATAAGTTCCGACCAAATCCAAAAACCAGTTGCTTTCCGTATTAAAAAGGGAATATATGCCGAGAGACTGCGTATCGGCATCCCCGTGCCCGCTGCAATCGAATTTTTGGCGGAAGACGTATATCCGCCATACACGCCGAAACTTATATAATGTCCGGCGTTTCGCCAAACTTCCCGGTCATACCCGATTTCGGTTCCGTAAATGTCTATTTTGCTGTGCGTACCGTCCTTATATCCGAATTTAAGTTCCTGTCCCAATCCCTTAACCCATAAGCCGTTATCGTGCCCGGAGGCATTTCTGCGGCTGCGGATATGGTTGTAAACGGGCGTCAGGTGCGTATAAAAAACAAAGAAGCCAAAGACGAATAAGTATTCTTGGCAATGACGGCGCTGTCGCTCACATCCTGTGAACGAACCAGAACCCAGTCGTCGCCTTCCTGCCTGAGCCCATAGCGAAAAGCTCCGACGTCAACCGCATCCCCGACCAGATAAAAACTGTCGGCGGCACCGCTGTCTTCATCAATGATTTTAAACTTTGCGGGAATATTGCCGTCCGGACTGTAATCGTGGATAATCAGGCCAAAATTACCGGTTCCCGAATGAACCAGAATTTTATCCGACAACCCCTTCTGACAAACTGCTGTTAATCCCAAACAAACCGTTTCCGTTCAAACTGTCAAACTGCAACGTTGAAAAATCATGGCTGAAAGGAATGTTCACCGCGGCATTCTGAAGCTGCATATCCGAAATGTTATTGCTTCCCACAACCGTAACCACGCCTTCCGTCACTTTAGTCGTCCCTGCCAGCGATCCGCCGGAAACAAGAAACAGCCACCCGGCTTTGTCTATTGTGGTATTTTCAGCTTTGCCGCCGGAGAAAACGCTTTGCACCCCGCCGCTCGAACCTGGGAATTCAGCGCGATACCGCCGCTTTCCACCTGCTGAACGCCGCCGCTGATAATGCTGTCCGTATCCGTTCCGAACACGCTCAAAGTGCCTGAACTCATCTGGGTGTTATATGAAAACGCATCGGAATTGACAACCAGTTCTCCGCCGCTGACTGCTGTTTCCCTTACCGAGCCGCCTTCCATAACGTCGACAATCCCGCCTTTTTGAACAGAGGTCTGCTCTGCTGTTCCCCACACCTTTTGCCGGCCCCGTCCGGAAACGACAGCCCCTATGCTTGAACCGCCGGCTTCAACCTGTTGCAAACCGCCGCTGACAGATGCATATTTGGACACCCCGCCGTTCAAAATTTGTTGTAGCCCGCTTTTGACGCTTGCGGCTTCATCCGTTCCCGAAACATTTTCCCGTCCGCCGTTCAAAACCGTTCCTTTAACCTCGGCTCCCGAAGAAACCACGAGCATTCCGCCGTTCACTACGGTGTCCTGCGCATAACCTCCGGCATTGACGTCCACTATCCCCTGGCTCGCCACGGTTGAAGAATAAGCCTCCCCGTTAACATTTTGAACCGCGTAATATTGCACATTCGTATTATGGGAAACGCCGCCTTTTTCAACATTTTGCTGCCCGTAAGGAAAAATATTGCTGTTATATGCCTCTCCGCCGGACATCACCGGCTGGTTTCCCGAAACCGTAAAATTTTTCGTCGTGCCGTAAACCCGCTGGGTAACGACGGTATGCACGTCGCCGCCGTCCAGAACCTCCCCGGCATTGACAATCTGGGTAATCGCAGCTGCCTGCTGAGGGAAAAACATTCCCAAAAAGAAGAAAAACATTCCCAAAAAGAAAAAGATAAATTTTCTCATCCGTCGCTTCCTCACCTTTTAATTTCGTCCTGTTTATATATATTTGAAAACCGAAAATAAAAGTGCCGCCGAAGTACAAGACCACAGCTCCGTCCTCAACGCCCTAACAATCAGATTGACAAAGGCCGCCTTTGTCGTTAATATGTGCGTGTTTACAATAATTTGAGGTAATATTTAAAAATATTATGAGTCCCATATACATGTATGTTTTCAACCTGGTGTTGGTTTTTCTTCTGGTATTCGCCAATGCCTTTTTCGTTGTTTCTGAATTTTCCATTGTCAAAATCCGCCGTACCAAATTGGAAGAGCTTGCCCATAACGGCAGCAAGCGCGCCAAAATCGGATTAAAAATCAATGACCATCTCAACACCTACCTAAGCGCCATTCAGCTGGGAATCACATTGGCTTCTCTGGGGCTCGGATGGATCGGCGAACCGGCCGTTTCCAAATTGCTTGAAGCCTGCTTTGACACTTGGTTTGCCGACAACCCCGTCTTGCTCCACTCTTTGAGCTTCGGTATCGCTTTCGGTTTCATTACCCTCCTGCACGTTGTCCTCGGCGAATTGGTTCCCAAATCTCTTGCCATCCAGGAAACCGAACGCTGCGCCCTGATTATTGCGCCGGCTCTGTACACTTTTAACCGCCTTTTTGCACCCTTCATCTGGGTTTTTGACCATGTAACCATCGGCATTTTAAAACTGATGGGCATCAAACCCGGTGACGAAAACGACGACGCCCATTCGGAAGAAGAAATCAAACTGATTATCGATGCTTCGCAAAAAAGGCGGTATCATTGACGATACCGAAGGCGAAATCATCCAAAACGCAATTTGCTTTTCCGAAACCAGCGCTCATGAGATTATGATACCGCGTCAGGACATCAAATGTATTTACAAAAATTACAGCTATAACGAAACGATGGACTTTATCCGCCAGCATAACCACACGCGCTTTCCGCTTTGCGACAAAGATAAAGACCATATCATCGGTATGGTTCACATCCGCGACATTTTGGAACACCCCGAAGACAAAGACGCCAAAGATTTCCTCAGCAGGGTCTCCCGCGAAATTCTTTTTGTTCCAGAAAACAAATCCATTTCCGACATCTTGCATCAGATGATGCACAAGCATATCCACCTTGCCATCGTTGTCGACGAATACGGCGGAACTGCAGGTATGATTTCTATGGAAGACATCCTGGAAGAACTTGTCGGAGACATTCTCGACGAACACGACGACATCTCTGACGAACCGATAAAGAAAATTGACGACACCAGTTGTGAATTTGACGGTCTTTACCTGGTAGAAGACGCTTTCGACTGCATGGGACTTCCTGAATTTGAAACAGAGGAAAGCACCATCGGCGGTTATGTATTCGGCCTTATCGGACGCGAACCCAAAATCGGCGATCAGGCAGAAGATGATTATTGTCGTTATGAAGTTATGGCAGTGGATAATATGCGCATCACCCGCGTCAAAATTCACATCAAAGAAAAGAACCAAGCCGAAGATTAATACGTTTTTTCATCCATTCCGGCCAAAAGCATTAAACAAATATTAAAACTGTTGATTTTTTTGTCAAAAATTTTTATATAATATGATAAGACAAGTAATGTGGAGGCCGGTATGGAAAACAATCAGGAAAGAATAAACAGGCTCAGAAAGAGAATGAAGCAGATAGCCGACATTGCCGTTGACTATATTCCCGAAATTTCAGGTGCTGCTGCAGGTGCCGCATTTGGCAATCCGGTTGTCGGCGCCGTTATCGGAACCGCGGCCAAAAGACTGTTAAAACGTTTTATGATAGCTCGAACCAAAAAGTTAAACTTTGAGGAGACCATTCAATATAACATAGAACGTTTCGGCAATGCCACCATTGCGGCATCCGGGAACCTGAAAAAACAGAAAGAATCCGATGACTTCCGCGCCAATACAACAATTACATATTCCTCCAACACTATGTGTACCGATTTACCGAAATACTTCTCTGCAGCCAAAGTCACTTACAACCGATAAGTTTCGGCAGCTCTGCTCAATCGGCCGGTACGGTTTCTATTGAAACCGCCGCCGAACGTCCCATCTCATCCACTGCCTTAATCTTCGCCTTCCCAACCGGCGTTGTAATTTCCAAAACCTGCCCCGCTTTTTGACTGTCCGACCAAATGGTCGTTAACATACCAATAAACCAATTCCGCATCGGCATCCAATGCAGCCTTCAAAGCAAGCTTTTCTTCTGGCAGTTTGTGTGAGCGAACTAAAAACGGCTGTTGTCGGCAGGAAGAACAATTTGCGGTGCCCTCCCCTGGTTAAACGTCTCTATTTGAGAACAGCTTTCCTTAAAGGCCGGAGGACGCCGGATATTTATTCCGGCCTCGGCATAAGCCTGCAAAACGTCAGAAGGCCAAAATTATAATTTCGCATTTCCGTCTGCGGCGGCTTATGACGGCAAGCACGCAAACCGGTTTTGACGTCAATGGGAATCAAACGCGAAACATTTGACATCCGAATTCCCGAAACGCCCGGAATAAAATACGACAAAACGCTCCGCGGACAATAGGCATTGGCGAGATCGCCCGTATCTTTGCAAATTTTTACTTTCGCCAAATTCAGCTGCGGCGACGGCTCCAGTTTTGTCGCAATTTCCTGCTGCCCGGCAATCCTTCTGACCAGCCGAAAAAATAAAGGCGCTGCCATATCCCGTCCCACAAAAGCATTATTCGGCGTACCGTCAAAATTTCCGATCCAAACCACAACCACATAGGGGCCGACGACGCCTGCGCTCCAGGCATCCTTAAATCCGTATGAAGTTCCGGTTTTCCAAGAAACCGGATAAGCTGTCTTTCGCTTGGAAAATCTGGTCGCAGTATCATCCGCCGCGGTGTTTTGGGACAACATATTCAATGTCAAAAACGCCGCCTCCGGTGACAACAAATGTTTAAGCGGCCTCTCTTCACCCTGCAAAACCCGCAGCGGGCCGAAACGCCCTTCATTATAAAGCATCGCATACATTGCCGCCAGGTTGTGCATCGACACCTCAGTTCCGCCCAGAGCCATTGCCAAACCGTAAAAACCAACCGGACGCAGCTTTTGTACGCCGCATGCCTTCAGCAAATTATAAAAATTTTCTTCTCCGACCTGCAACAGCAAATCAACCGCAGGAATATTCCGGCTGTAGACCAAAGCTTGCGTCGCGTTAAGCAGCCCGTAAAATGAACGGTCAAAATTTTCCGGAGTATAAACACCGTAATTTTTCTGAACGTCTTTCAACATCGTCATCGGATGAATTATTCCCCGCTCAAGAGCTTGGGCATAAATAAAGGGTTTCAGCACCGACCCCGGAGAACGCAAAGCCCGCGTTCCGTCCACCTGCCCTTCTATCGAATTGTCAAAAAAATCCTGAGAGCCGACATATGCCAGAATATCCGTCGTCCTGGCGTCAACGACCATGGCTGCCGCATTATAAACGCCCTGATGCCGATGCTCGCGCACATAATCGTGCAAAATATTCTCCGCCGCCTCCTGATAGTTCAAATCCAAAACCGTCTTCACCTCACCGGAAGCCTTTTCCAAAGCCAGCCGGACAAAATGGGGAGCCCGATTCGGCAAAAAAACGCCGGCATCCAAAGGCAACTCAAGATATGAATTCTCCTTATGCCGATATACCTCAAGCCAGGCCTGTTTCAGCCTTTTGGATGCTTCCTCTGCATTATGGCGGCCGCGAGCCGACATCAGCGTTCTTTTTGCCGGGTTTTGAGGAATAACCGTCAGAGCCATAATTTGCGGCAGACTCAGCTGTTCCGCATTTTTGTTAAAATAAATCAGAGACGCCGCACCGATACCTTCAACATTTCCACCGTATGGCGCAAGATTAAAATAAGCCTCGAGTATTTCCCTCTTGTCATAAAACATCTCAATCTGCAACGCCCTGAGAATTTGAAGCGCTTTGCCGCCTATTTTGGAGGAATCGATGTTATAAACGATACGGGCCAGCTGCATCGTAATTGTTGAGGCTCCTCTTTTGCGTCCGCCTCCCGCCATATCCCACAATGCCCGTCCGATACTCAGGGATTCACCCCGGATGATAGTAAAAACCGCGGTCTTCATAAAGCAACAGCGCTTGCTTTGCCGTTTCCGGAATCTTTTCAAAGGGAACAAACAGCCGATATTTGTCATCCATACTCAGCGAAAGTTTTAGAAGCTTTCCGTTACGGTCATACACCGCCGACGAAAAAACTGTATTTCTGATAAAGGTCCGGCCTCGGCACTGTCGCAAAAACCAGGACACAGAGTACAACTATCCCCGCAGCATACGCAATCAACCGCCGCGGCCGCAAAAACCTCACTATGTAACCCGGGCTACTCACTGACTTTTTATCATACCGGAGGCAGAGTTTGCGCGAACCAGAGGCAAATACAGCGCCGAACCGTAAACCGGAGGAACGATGAAATCACCCTCGGCAATAACCCTGACCTTATAAGTAAATTCGTGAGCCTCGCGGCCGGCCGTCACATAAGCGACGACCCTGTCTTCCCGAATTTCAGATGCGGCAACATTCCAATCTGTCTGCAGCGAATTGCTCACTGCCTCAAAACACCCCGGCAGCATATCGACAATCGCCACGTCGCCGAACGGCTCCTTGCGCAAACCGCGGTAAATTACTTTTACCGTTAGTTCATCGCCCAACTTAGCCGTAGAAACCTGTTTTCCGTCCCGGTCGTAAAAAGCCTTGGAAACCTCCAGCCCTTCTGCCGCAGCAGTCTTTTTTGTCTCCAACCGCAAACCCTTGTTGCGCCGCAACGTAATAAAACGGCCGCTTGGAGCTTACCGTCAAATTCTTGGTTTGCGGAACAAAGTCAACTGTCGGAAAAAGGCGTATAGGCAGGCTTCATTCCGGAAAAGCTGATATCCTTATCGCTTTCTTCGCTACTCAAAGCATTCAAAGCCAACGTGGCAAAAGCGGCAGAATCAGTTGTAAAAGCTCCGCTGCTCAACGGCTTCAACAAAACCTCGACCGTCTTTTTTGCCGAGATTTTCCGACATATCCGGAAAATACGTCGCCATCAGATAAACATTTGCCGCATCTGCCGCCAGATTACCACTCGGCTGATACTGCCCGGCCAATCCCCGCGCCTTGTTTTCATCCTGAAGCAGCTTATAGCTTGCCGCCATAAAACTTGCTCCCAGACTTTTCCTCCAGCTTTTTTCATAATTAGCCTTATAATATTCCTCAAGATTCAACAAATAATTGGTCGTCACCTTGCCGCCGAGCGTCAAAACATATGCAGCATAGGCAGGAACCATATCCTCCGGCCCCTCGGGAGAACGCCCCGCCTGTTCCTCACAATATGACAAGGCTTTTTTCAGCATATTTTCGGGAACGTTAAAGTCATGTTCGCGGGCTTTAACCAAAAAATGCGCCGCATATACGGAATCATAAGCGTCCGGCTTTGCCCCCGGAACACTCCAGGTCGTAAATCCGCCGTCCAGCGTCTGCCGCTCACGCAATTTGACCATCACGTCGTCAAACAAAGCGTAAACGTCCATATTGACCGCCAAAGCCGGAGACTTGAACAAAACCTCCATCGCGGGAAAAACCTTGCTGACCAGCTGCTCGGTACAACCATGCGGAAACTTGTCCAGATATTTCAGCAAACCTGACGCCAGAACCAAGGGAGAACCCGACGCGGACAGCTGCTGAACCCGAAATTCCGGATACAAGTCTTCCACCCCTTGCAGCCTGTATTGCGAAGTCTCGTACCCCATGGCAAATTTACTGCCGTAAGGGGTAGACGGCCGCAAACTCATCGTATACGGCATCCGTGCTTTTCGAGAGGAATCTCTGACGCTTTCCGCCGTAAACATCAGCTCCTGTGCTCCCAGTTTTGGCAAAGCCTTCAGTCGGAACTTTACCATAGCCTCGCCTTTTTCCGGCAATTTCACGCTTTGTACCCGCTCGCCGATAACCTCAAATCCGCTTCCCGCATTCAGAGCGACCCGAACCTCATAATCATCGCCCGAATTGTCAACCAAATTTCCCACGCTGAGTCCGACGACAAATTCGTCTCCCGGAGACACATTAAGGGGACCGGAAGGTATCAGGGCAAAATCGCCGCGCGACAACACGGATGCCGCAGCATGTCCGAAACGGCTTTCCGAAACGGCAACCGCCATAACCTTAATCTCGCCGTTAAAGGTTTCCGGCACCTGATACGTATAGGTTCCGCCGGCTTCGCTGCTGTCCGCGATACCGCTCCAGAAAGCAACCGGTTTGTCGGTTCTGCGCACAAACGGATTAAGGTTCTTGTCAAGCGCCGCTTCGGCATAACTGCCGTCACCGCCGCTTGCTGTCAGCATTCTCAGTATTTTGATATCTGGCATAATCAAATCCATAATCTGGGAAGTCACTACCCGCAACGCTTTCTTCTTCAGAAATTCGTTCAACGGATCCGGCGTCTTATAACCGGCAACCTGCAATATGCCCTCATTAACGCCATAGACGATTATCTTAGAAGCGGCAGAGGTTTTATAGCCCACCTTCAACTCATCGCCGGGCTTCACCGTCTCCGGAACCTCCAGCCGAACATCCAGCCTGCGTTTCTGCTTGTTGATTGAAAACGGAGCCACAGCATAACTCAATGCCGGCATATAAATTTCTTTTGACATCTCATCGCGGAAAAAGGCAACATTGACGTACGCATTGCCTTCCACGGTATTCGGAAGCTCAATTTCCTCGACCACCGAATTGGTACCGGCCTTAAACCACTTAAAAGCATAAACGCTGTCCCGTTCAATCGTAATCAGCCCATACCCCTCATAAGGCGCCGTAATCTGCATTTCTATTTTTTCACCCTGATTATACTCGCTCCGGTTCAATTTTAATCCCAAACTGGCGTCCCGGTCTATGGCATGACTCAGATTGGCCGCACCGGCAACACTGTACTCGGCTTTGGCCAAAAGACGCCCGTCTTCGCCTTCAACCGTCAATATATATTCACCGGGCTCGTCCGTTTTCAAAAGCTCGCTGGCACCGTTGTCCGAAACCGTCCACGCCCGTTTGGAAATCACCTGCTCTTTGGGAACCATCTGGTAACGGTAAGTCCCGTTGGGCATCTCAACCAAACTGGAAATGTATCTGCGCCGGGCCAACGTAAGATATAACCCGTCTTTTGCAATTTGCTGAAGCTTGTTGTCAACGGCAATGAACTGAATATGACGAACCGCGTTCTTGTCAATGTAGGCCAAATTGCCGTCCGCTTTCCAACCGATTAAATATTTATTGGGAGAAACCAAAGCTCCCAGCGATATGCTGACACCGCGGCCGCTTCCCTGCTCCAATCCGTCAATCGACAAACGCAGGTTATACGTCCCTTGTTCAAATTCAGACAGTTTCAAAACAAACGCCCCGGCGCCTGCATTGTCCGTTCTCTGTTCCGGCAACGCATCACTGTATGAGCGCAGCGCCTTGTCTTCATTGCGCAAAGGATCACGGAACAAATACCCCTTGTATTTCTTAAACACAAAGTCTGCCGGCGTTATCTTGTAAGAAGCCTTAAGCTCATGCCCCGAAGCGGGATTTCCGTAAAGATTATACAACGAAACCTCTGCTTTCATCATCGGTTCCGTAGACCACCCTTCACCGTCGTACCCCTCCCAGTCAGCCTTAATCCGCAAATTGTCAGGTTGAAATTCCTCAACTTTAAAGTCGCTTCCGGCAACGTAACGGCGAATATCACGGTTATCCAGCACATACAGGGAAATATTGTAACGCCCGGTAGGCGCTGCCCGGTCCGGCGTAAACGAATAGGCCATAAAACCTACGCTGTCCGCCCAAAGGTTCTGGGAAGAAACAACGTCGCCGCGGGAATTTCGTATCTCTGCCACAAACGGCATTTTTTTAGGTACGTTCAAATCCTTTTGTCTGACGATAAAACCAAAATGCGCCTCTTCTCCCGGTCTGTAAATGCCTCGGTCGCTAAAAACGTATCCTTTTAAGGCATAAACGTCTTCCTCCTCATAAACATATTCTCCGCCCACGTCAAAACGCGACATATTCAAACGACGGTCATTTCTGTTAATCGGCAGAAAAGAAACGTCGCTTCCGTCTGTAACTTTATAGACAACCGCCGTCCGGTCTTTTTTAAAACCGGAAAAATCGGGAACAACGGCTTCTCCCTCCCGATTGGTCTTGACCGTCAACACCGGCAGGCCGTTTTTGCCCAACACCTCGACAACCGCACCGGAAACCGGCCTTCCTTCTGAAATGTTTGAAACGAAAACATTGTGGGTCTTGTCCAGATTGTCTTTCACCACAATGCCGAGGTCGGTAATCATAACCAGTCGGCTGTCCTCCCGGCTGTATCTGTTTTCTCCGTCATAACCGCGAACTTTTACCAGAAATACGCCTTTCTTGTCCCTGAAATATTCGTTCAGATCCAAAGCGGAATAATTCGGCTTTCCGGGATGTTCCATATTGATTTTCAACGATTTTTTCAAAAATCTCCGAAATATTGTCTTCGTTAAAATTATAATTGATAAAATACGGATGGGAAAAATCGCCGGAAGTCTGCGTCGTCAAATGATTCAAGTCAGAAGCGTCTATTCTGGCAACCGAGGCTCTGAGTTCGCTGACACCCCGTGACAGAAAAGCCACTTCCCGGCTTCCCCGCAAAGACAAAATTGAACCGTCGAAAGCGATTTTAACCTCCTGAGGATAAGGAGAAATCGAATCCGGCTCGACCACGTCTTCGCCCAGATTAAAACCTTCCGCGGAATTTAACGCCTTGTCGATTCTCACCAGCAGACACCCGTCCGCCTTTCTCAGGTCGTACTTGAGCATATGCTTTTTTCAAATTCTCTTCGCCAACCGAAACCTCAACCGTTTCAAGCTTCTTCAAACCTTTTGCCGCCGTCTCTTTATATCCTTTTTTCGGCCAGCTTGTTTTTAATCTGATAACATCCTTCTTCTGAGTAATACAAAGCAAAATGCTTTTTCAAATCAGACGGCTTTACCGCAGTGGTAAAATCAACCGACAAAATTTGTTCGGGATTGTCGTCATCCTGCTCATTGCGGACGATTGAAGATTTTACGGATTTAACCTTGAAAAAGCTCGAACTGCTGGGAATTTTGACCGTTGCGGTCAATTCCTTTTTCAGCGGCTTTTTGTTATAGGCGTTCTCCACTCCGGCAACGCTAATTTTGACGAAATCCTCTGCCGAACTTATCTTCACGGGCGACGAAACGACATGCAGTATCTTGTCAAAATCGCTCACCTTGTACGTAAAATCGTATTTCTCGCCGCTGACAGCTTTGACCGAAATCTTATCTTTAAGGTTTTGCACATTCAACGGATAGTTAAAGCTGAAACTTGCCGTTGCCGCTTTGTCCTTAATGTTTTTCGGATTTTCATAAAAAGCTTCGCTTGTTACCTTTCCTTCAAATGCCGGAGACGAGAAGCTAAACTCCCGGTCCCGCACCTTAATCTGGGGATTAAATATTTCATTGCCAAGCCTGACTTCATAAGTCGTCCCCGGAATCCAGTCCTCCTCCGGCATAAAACACAACACTCTGTCGCTGTTCCAACTCCAGCTGCCGCGCACCGCCGGATGCATAGTGATGCCGCTTTCCAATTTCACGTAAAGCTTGTCAAGCCGCGCTGCCGGCTGACTGAAAGAAACGCAGGCCGGGCTTATCACAAGCTTATCCCCTGCCGTGTAGGAATTTGCCGGCTCTTCGATTCGTTCCGGTCGGGAAACCAGCGTTTCGCTGCCGCTCAGCTGAAAACCGCTAAAGAAAAAATACCAGACTAAGCCTGCACACGCCAAAAGGGCTCCCCCGGCCAAACCTGCAATTACAGCGGTTTTCTTCGAAAAAAATTTTACGGACATCATCCCCTCCACCTCAGATTTTGATAAAAAAATAATAACAGTCAGAAGTTAAATGGCAAGACAATTACGGTTTATGCAACGCTGGCAATCAACATATATTATATTGTAAATCAAAGTACTGATTGAAATACCCGGCACCGTGATTATTTTTTTTTGCGTTAGGCTCATTAAGGAGAATGTTTATGAACACAATATTAAAATACGTATTCTACGCCGTTATCGTCGTCATCATCTACCTGGTCGGCAGAGGAATTTACGAAAGTAACGTCAGCAAACAAAATTCTGACGCCCAAACCATCGACAGAATAAACCCCAATGTTCAAAGCCGTGCTTCTGACAATCAGAAAACAGGGCAAAATGACCAACAAGGAGAATTAAAAATGTCACAAAATGATTTAAACAATGACGTTTGGGAAAAGACCAAAGAAACGTCAAACGATGCTTGGGAGGCCACTAAAGAGGAATCTGCCAAAGCTTGGGACAAAACCAAAGAAGTCAGCAGCGATGCCTGGGAAGCTACCAAAGAAGGTGCATCCAAAGCCGGAAATGCGGTTTCCGACACCACAAACGATGCTTGGGAGGCCACTAAAGAGGGATCTGCCAAAGCCTGGGACAAAACCAAAGAAGGAGCCGCTAAAGTCGGCGATGCTGTTTCCGATACCGCAGACAAAGCCGTTGCACCGACAGACGCCCCGGCCTACAATCCCCAAACCGGAAACCGTCCCGCCCAACCGGAAAACCGCACATACTAAACGCGGCGGCGGATTTTCACTCACGCTCAAAATTAAAAAAGGCTGTTGAAGAATCTCAACAGCCTTTTAATAGTATTAGTTTAAGAAACGAAACTAAACAATGATATGCGGAACAAAATTGCTGGCATCAACCGTAATTCGCCCCGATTGTTCGCGAATACCCAGACCACAGGCTTCTCCGCCGATAACCCAGCCGCCCAAAATCGGATACTTTCCGCCATAATCTTGCAAATCCGCCAGTTCCTGATAAACATACCCTTCTTCGCCGTATTCGCCGGATGTACGTTCCAGACAAAAACCGTTTCGGATAAGTTCCACATTGCATCCTTCCCGAGAAAAATCGGCTTTTTGCAATGGGATTTCAGCTTGTCAGCCTCAAAATAAGCCGGCAAAACATAAGGACTGTCAGGATACATCTCATACAAAAACGGCAACAGTGCCTTGTTGGACATCAGGCATTTCCACAACGGCTCAATCCAACACATATCGGTAACGCAGCCGCCCATGTTTTCCTTAAACATCGTTTCCCATGGATAAAGCTTGAACAGACAGTTAATCGGTTCACCGTCGGGCGTCATCAGACATTCTCCGATGGCAATATCTCTCAAATCCAGCTCGGCTGTCCTAAGCCCGGCATCATAAGCCGTCGACATAATATATGCCATCGTGCTGTAGTCCTCCGGACAATCCGTCAGAGATGCAAAGTGATAAATGTCGCACTTGTAAACGTCATGAATGTCTTTCCATGACTGTATCAGCGCCTCGTGAAGGGAGTTAAACTGATCTGCTTCGGGAAAAACCGCTTCTTTCCACTGCCATTGCACCAACGCAGACTCAATCAGCGTTGTCGGCGTATCAGCGTTAAATTCCAACAACTTGGGCACACCGTCAACATAAGCGAAGTCAAACCGTCCGTATAAGGACAAATCATCATCTTCCCAGCTTTGTCTGATAAAAGGGCGCATTTCTTTTGGGAATACACAGCTTATCCAGCTTTTCTTCATCATAAAGGCAGGCCTCAGCCACGTTGCAATACATTTGATAACAGTTGTTTATGGCCTGTTCGAGCTCTTCAACTTCTTTGGCGGAAAATCGATAATATGCGTTTTCCAACCAATATTCTTTTTGTGAAACACAAATCCGATTTTCTCAAGTTCTCCCATATATCCGGGACGCGGAGCTATTTTAATTCTTTCCATATTCTGTTGATTTTATGCACCAAATGACGAACCTTTTGAACTGCTGCCAAACGACTTTCCGGTAGAAGCCGGTTTGCTGGAACTCTTATAGCCGCTTCCGGCACTTGGCTTAACTGATGACGACCGCTGATATACGTTTGGACTGGCCGTTGCAGGAGGATTTACCCTGATACCCGAAGAGTTTGTCCAGTTTCCCGTCCCCGGATAATAATAATGAGACTGACCGCCGCCCGAGGGCATAAACAGCCAGCGCATCAACATCGCGTCATAAATCCACGAATTTCCGTGAGAGTCTTTATGCTCCTGTTTATCCTTCGGATTTTCCGGCAGCTGATCTTTATGAACGCAGGATACAAACAACGACAACGATAATCCCGCAGCCATTGCCAAAAAACTTTTTCTTTTCATACGACATAAAATTTTAATAGTTAATAAATTAATTGACAAAATAAGTCTTATTATCGGGCAACATACTATGGTGTCAGCGCTAAAAGTCAAGCACAAAAAAACACCCGGCACCATTCGGTACAGGGCGTTTAAGACTGTAAAACCGTCATTTTGAGCCGAACAGGCGCTTCCTCTCCGCGGCAAAGACCGCATTGTCGGACACCGCGTCCAGCTTTCCCCTTCCGCACGGCTTCCGTATAGAGGGAAATCTTGTAGTCAATTTTTTCCATATGCTGCTTGAGCTGAGCCATTTGTTCTTCCAAACGAACCTTTTGCCGTTTAAACATTTCCAAACGCTTTTCTAAAGTAGCATCACCTTCAATATACCAATCAATGTATTGTTTTATGCCTTTCAGCGGCATTCCGGTTCCCTTCAGACATTCAATCATCTGCAGCCAGCCGATGTCTTCGTCTGAAAAAATTCTCAGTCCCGAACCGGTCTTCTTCACAAAAGGAAGCAGCCCTTCCTTTTCATAATAACGCAGAGTGTGAGCGGTTAACCCCATCTTTTCTGCAACTTGTCCGATTGAATATCCCATTATTGTTTCCTCCTTGTCTTCAGGTAATGAAATTTTGCAACAAAAGTCAACACAATACTTGACTTAGAGTAACCTCCAACCCCTTTTTTTGCCACAAAATTAAGCTGTGTTGAGGCTTAATTAAAAAAATACATCTTTAGAATAAAAAACTATTGACTTAGAGTTAACTCTAAAATGTATGCTTAACCTATATCGATTCTGCAAATATTTTTAAGAGGAGACCTTGTATGATATCCTGTGCTGTGACAACGTCGTTCTTAGGCTGTCTGGTAACTATGTTTCTGTTTATCCGCTACGTCTGGTTTTGGGACTGAGTCCTTTGGCCAACGCCGCAGCGCTTGTTGCCCTTCTGTTAATAGGCTGTTTCCCGCTGCTTGTCAGCTACCGGTTTGAAAACGCTCTGGGCAGCCTTTATCCCTGCTACAGATACGGACTATATTATGTCTTTATCAGTGCCATTATCTTGTTGACGCTCACTTTGGTTACTGATGCCGTCTGGTTCGCCGGATACAAATTCGGCTGGTTCGACTGCCTGCCCTACTCCCGTGAATTTTGCATAAAATATAACCTGTGGCTTGTCGGCGCGGCAGCTTTGTTCGGAGCATATGCCCTCTATGCCGGTACTAAAATTCCCGATTTCAAGGAAATCACGCTTTCTTCTCCGCAAATAAACCGCAAAAGAACCATCGTCGTTCTCAGCGATCTCCACATTCACCGGGTCATCAATCCTGAAAAAAAAAAGGCATCGTCGCTAAGACCAATGCTCAAAATCCGGATATAATTCTGCTGGCCGGAGACGTCATTGACGACAATGTCAAGTCCGTATCCTCAACGATTTCTCTGTTGAAAGGGCTAAAAGCCAAAGAAGGCATTTACTTCGTAACGGGAAACCACGAATTTTATGCCGGTTACAAACCGACTGTCGAAACGCTGAAAAAGCTTGGCTTTACCTTTTTGGAAAACGGCGGCGTATCTCTTGAAGACATTTATATTGCCGGCATTCCCGATACTTTCAGCGGTCATTTCTACGGCAAAAATGCCGATTTGGAAAAAACCTTTGCCGAAAGCGGTAACAACCGGTATCGGATACTGCTTTCGCACACGCCGACCGACTTTGGCAGACAAAACAACTTTAACCTGGAAATCTCCGGCCATACCCACGGCGGACAGATATTCCCGTTCCATATTCTCACTTTGCTGCACAACAAATATCTGGCCGGCCTGTACAAAATGGAAAACAACGCCCATATTTACGTAACCCGCGGCGCCGGACAATGGGGACCGCAAATGCGGTTTCTGGCCCCGTCCGAAATCACCGTTATCAAACTCACCCCGTCGAAAGGAAACAACTGATGAAAACACCTTTGCTGCTTTCCTGCGCAAGTGCTGCCGTCTTAACTTTCTCAACTTTATATAAGGCTCAGGAAATGAAAAAGCACCTATAGATACCATCTTTGAACAAGGAGAAATCAATCCCTACGGAAAATTCTTCACCGGTCAGACCTACCTCACCATGCTCAACACCAACGATGAGCTCTTCAACGCCCCGATAGGCAACGTTACGTTTGAACCCGGAGCCCGAACCAATTGGCATAAGCACAGCGGCGGACAGATTCTGCTGGTTCTTGCCGGAGAAGGACGATATCAGGAACGCGGCCAAAACATTCACACTCTGAAAAAAGGCGATGTCGTCCGTATAGCCCCTGATATTGAGCATTGGCACGGCGCGGCCCCCGACAGCTGGTTCACCCACATATCCCTGGAAACCAACCTGCCTGACAACAAGGCAACCTGGCTTGAACCGGTGACCGACGAGGAATACAAATAATGAATAAAATGCTGTTGCCGGCGCTTGCCGTAATAGCCCTCATATGCGGCTCAACCTGGCTTTTTATAAACAAGGACAAACCCATGAATGATTTAACCCAAACCGACCCCGAACTTGCGGAATTATGGAACAACTTTATCAGCAAAGAAGTTCAACCGCACAGCAACCTCAATGCCAAAACACGATATTTGCTCCTCTTGGCGGCTCATGTCGCAACACAGTCACCCGAAGAATTCCGGCTGATATTAAACCGGGCATTGGATGACGGCGTTTCTCCGATTGAAATAAAAGAAGCCGTCTACCAGACCATTCCCTATGCCGGAATGGCCAAAACCTATGACTTTCTGCTCCTGACCAACCGTATTCTTTCCGAACGCGGCGTTAAACTGCCGTTGGCCGCCCAATCGACGACCACCACAAACACTCGTCTTGAACAAGGAATCCGTACACAACAGGAAATTTTCGGAACCGAACATATTGATACTATGCGCGCAAATGCCCCGGAAGAATTAAAACACATTCAGGATTACCTGTCAGCCAACTGTTTCGGTGACTACTACACACGCACCGGACTTGATATAAAAACCCGCGAGCTGCTGACCTTTGCAACTTTGGCTTCCCTTGGTGGAACCGAAGCGCAAATGCGGGCACATGTCCAAGGCAATCTGAACGTCGGCAACAATCGGCAGCTGCTTCTTGATGCCGTCACCCAACTGCTTCCGTTCATCGGCTATCCGCGTTCGCTCAACGCCATTGCCGCAATTAATGACATAACCTCCAAACAATAAGGATAATCAAATGAAAACAAAATTAGCATTCTTGACTTTTTTATCTTTCCTGATGGGAACTGCCGTAACACAGGCGCAAACCATCACTCCTGATAATAAGGTCTTGGTCGCCTACTATTCCCGCAGCGGAAACACGGCCGCCATAGCCGGATACATTCATCAAGCTGCCGGCGGCGACATATTTGAGATCACTCCGGTAACCCCTTACCCGAACGATTACAGACAAACAACCGAACAGGCAAAAAAGAAATCGCCGCAGGTATCCGTCCTGCCTTGAAAAATAAAATTTCCAACCTCAAGGATTATGACGTTATTTTCATAGGTTCGCCCTGTTGGTGGGGGAACCATAGCCTCGCCGGTTGCGACTTTCCTTGCCGAAAACGATTTTTCCGGCAAAAAAATCATTCCGTTTATGACCCATGGCGGCAGCGGTTTCGGACACAGTCTTGCCGACATCAGAACGTTGGCTCCCCAAGCTGAAATAATCGAAGGCGAAACTTTTTACGGAAGCCGCGCTTCAAATTCCCAAAACGATGTAAACAAATGGATTAAAGGACTCCAAAATGACTAAAAAAGTACTTATTCTCTCTTCCAGCTACCGCAAAGGCGGCAATTCCGACACGCTCTGCGACCAGTTTGCCAAAGGAGCCGCCGAAGTGGGAAACGAAGTTGAAAAAATATTCGTTAATGATAAAAACATAGCCTATTGCAAAGGCTGCGGCGTTTGCAACACCACCCACAAATGCGTCATCAAAGACGACATGGCCGAAATTCTCGACAAGATGGTAAGTGCCGACGTCATTGTCATGGCAACGCCTGTCTATTTTTACAGTATGAACGGACAAATGAAAACCCTAATTGACCGCACGGTACCCCGTTACGAAGAAATCAGCGGCAAAGACTTTTATTTCATTGTTGCCGCCGCCGACACTAGCCACGCCAATATGGAAAAAACGCTGGACGGTTTTCGCGGATTCACGGAGGACTGTCTCCCCGATGCCAGGGAAAAAAGGCGTCATCTACGGTACCGGTGCCTGGCAGATTGGCGACATCAAACGCTCTCCGGCCATGCAACAAGCTTATGAAATGGGCAAAAACGTTTGAACAAAGAAGCCTGCGAAAAGCAGGCTTCTTATTTTCTCTCATTGCAATATTCGCCAAAAGCTGCGCTTGCGGCAAATTCTGACCTTATTCAATGACAAAATCTTCTTCATATTCAACAAAATGGCGAATGCCCCGATAATGGTTCAAGCCCATAATCCTGGAGGTATAGTCAATCTTTTCCAATTGTGAAACATACATATTTATTGCCTGACGCTTGACCTCAACCGCTTCGGAAATGTCCAGATAATGCGTCGGTTCCGGCAACGGCGCCCAAACTTCATAATAAACGGCTTTGGCTCTGATGTTCTTTTTCTCTTTTCTCAGCCGCCTGAAAAACGCCTGCGGAACCACATGGTCCTTATGGGCATCATGCCCGTGCGGCATCACCACATAATCATAATCGCTGAAATCGATTTTTTCAAACGACTTGTAAGCGTCAATCAACATACCGTCCTGTGCCCGCATAAATTCATAATGCCGTACATTAAAAAATTTCATCACCGCGGCAAATTCCGCTTCGCGGATTTTAACTGTTTCTTCCGGAGTGTTTCCGTTGCCGTTCAACCGCCCGTCCGTCAGCAAAATCACGTCGCATTGGGAACCATACTTGGCAAGCAGGCCGCCGCAGCCGATAGATTCATCATCGGCATGCGGTGCCAGAATGCATATCTTGTCGCTCGGCATAATTGACCACGGCTTCGATTTTTTCAACTGCGGCAAATCATAACCGTGAATCAGACTTTTAAACCAGCGGTTGATTTTTTCATTCCCATTTTAGGCCACCTGCTTTTTTATCAGCATAAACTGCGACTGCTTTGACGTTCTGAAAGAAAAACAATTTTCTCTCCGTCTTTCAACGGCATCGGCTCGTCGGCGCCGTGTTTAACCTTAAATTTATACTTGCGAAAAGAAAACAGGTTGTTTCCCAAGCGGAATGAAAACTTTTCACGAACGCGCCAAGCCGGACGCCAGCATCCGGAGTAATGATGAATGGCATACGCGTCTTTATTGCTGGTGCAAAAATACGTGTAGGGATAGATGAAAGCATTTTCGCAAATCTGAACCCGTCCTTTTTTGACATAGGTATTTTTTATGCCGTATTTCTCCAGCAGCACCTTGCGAAAATATTTCGGGTTCGGCGTCATGTTATAACTGCCGTCCGGATTGACAAATTCGGTATAATCATAAACTTCCAGCATATTTTTGATGATTTCGCTGTGCGGCACCGCGCCGATTAATGCCGGAGAAATCTCCTTGGCCGTTCCGCACCGTTGGTAACCGATAAAAAAGTCGTGTTCCATAAACTCGTCCAGCCGGCGGACGACTTCTTCATCCGTGTCAAAGTAAAGACCGCCTTCTTCCAACAGAGCATACAAGCGTACATAATCGGAAACAAAAGCCCACTTTTTAGCCTCAACCGCCTGCCGCAGATATTTGTTGTCAAATCGGTCCAAACAATCGTTTCCCCAAAATCTGAGTTCATAATCGGGAAGAATTTTTTTCCATGATTCAATGCATTTCTGCTCCAGCTCTCCGGGTTCTTTTTCGCCAAACCAGCAATAGTGAATTTTCTTGGGTATCATTTCTAATCCTGATGTTACTAAAAGTTGATATAATATTTAAGATTAATACACCCTCGCAGAAAAGCCAGCAAAAAATTGCCTATACACATAATAAAAACTTGATTTTTTTACAAAACAGCTTCCATATCAAAGGAAATTGATAAGGAAAAACAAATGAAAAAATACTTTTTCTCCTCTTGGCTCTGATGCTTTCCGCTTTCTCTGCCGCGGCCCAGCCGACCGCCAACGGTACCGACCTCAAGCTCCCAGACATCAGTTACGCAGCTCTTAACAAAGAATTGGACAAAACCGTTGCCGCCTTGAACGACGGAAAAACATCCGTTGAACAAAGCGGTGCCATTCTTGACCGGTTGGAGGAAATTCAGGGACAAATCAACCAAACTCTCCCTGCTTTTCTAACGGCTCAGGACAATCTTCAGAAAAAAATAGCCGCTCTCGGAGACGTTCCCGCCGATGGCAAAGAGCCCGCAGCCATCGCCGCCCAACGCCGCAGCTTTGCCTCTCTGGCCGATACTTACAAAACCCAAATCGCTCAGGCAAACCTCGCCAAAACTAAAATTGACGATATCAACGGCCTCATCCTTAAACTGCGCAATCGCAGCCTTTTTAACAACATTTTTGCCAAGCAAAGCTCCATTTTTCATCCCCAGGAGTTTTGGGAGTCGCTGGTCAGCTTTGCAAAATTCTCTTACAACCTGCTCCGTTCTCCGCTTGACTGGTACCGCCAGCTCCCTGACAACACTCGCAAAGCCGCCGACGACAACATCACTTTTGCGGTCTTTTACCTCGTTGTCGCGTTTATCGCAGCTGTTTATGCCCGCCGTTATATCAAAACCTGGTTTGGCTATCGCGCCTCCATACCTCACCCCGATTACAGCCAGAAAGTCCGCGCCGCCTTATGGATGCTTTTGGCCCGCGGATTAATTCCCGCCGCCATTATCGGAACCTTTATGTTTTGGCTCCACAACAACGAAATCATCAACAAAACCTCTTTCGGCTCGCTTCTCAACACCGCCGCCTTATACCTGCTTTACTTCTTCCTTTCGCAGGCTTTGGTTAAAATCGCTTTCACCCCGTTTAACAGCAAATGGCGCATCATTGAGGTCAACGACGCCCGGGCTCAGTCGATTAGTTCGGCACTGATATTCTCCGCTGCCGCGGTTTGCATCGTCAGTTTTTTCCAAAGCCTTTCGGGACAAATGAACAACACCGAAACCGTATACGCGTTAAAAATTTTTGCAAATGCGGTCAAGGCTTTTTGCGTCATTCTGGTGGCCAACAAATTCCTCTATGACAACGACCTCCAAAACAAAAATGCCGATGCCGCACTTGAAGAAATCCCCGCCTCTGCTCAAAATAACGCCGACGAAGATCCCGGCGAGCTTTCCGTCGGCGCCAAAATCAGCCTGGCCATTACCTTCTTCATGAGCATTGCCTTTGCCGCATCCTTGTTCGGCTACATCCGGTTGTCCGAATTTGCTATCAACCGTTTCATCGTCTCTGCGCTCATCATCGCCCTGTTTTACATACTCTACAAGTTGTTCCGGGTGTTTTTCCGCAAATTGCTGAGTTTCCGCTTCTGGGTCAAAACCTTCAGAATAAATCCGCGCACCCTGGTCAAAGCCAACTTCTGGTTCGCGCTTATCCTAAAACCGGTTCTGTCCCTGATAGCCCTGTTCTTCTTGCTGGCTGCCTGGGGCGTTTCGGTCGATATCCTGCTGAACAAAATCAAAAACTTCCTTATCGGCTTCAATATCGGCAGCGTCCACATTTCAATCACCTCTATCCTGCTCGGACTGCTCACCTTCTTCGTCTCGCTGTTTTTGTTCCGCTCGCTTAAAAACAGCTTTATCAACGGCAGCCTCAGCCAGATAGACATGGAAGACGGCGTCAAAAGTTCGCTTATCTCGGCAATCGGCTTTTTCGGGTTTATATTTTCGCTCATCTTCGGTATTGCCGTAATGGGCGGAAGCTTCAGCAGCATCGCCATTATGGCCGGAGCTTTGTCCTTTGGTGCCGGTCTCGGTCTCCAAAACATCGTCAGCAACCTGGTCGCCGGTATGACCATCCTGTTCGAACGCCCGATAAAAATCGGCGACTGGGTCATCATCAACGGGCAGGAAGGCATTGTCAAACGTATCAATATGCGCGCCACCGAGCTGGAAACCTGGAACAAGGCCAACGTTATCATTCCCAATTCCGATATCCTTTCCAAAAGCGTCGTCAACAAAACTTACGCCAATCGTATGGGCCGCGTTGAAATAAAAATCGGTGTTGACTACGACAGCGATTTAAACCTGGTAAAAAAACTGCTGCTGGAAATAGCCAACAACGATGCCGAGGTTCTCAAAGACCCGGCGCCTTCGCTGCTGTTTACCGATTTCGGAGACAACAGTCTGAACTTTCAGCTTAATTGCTATACCTCCAACGTGTATAACAGCTCCGGAATTGCCAACCGCATCCGCGAAAAAATTGTCGAACAGTTCAGGAGCAACCAAATAAACATCCCTTTTCAGCAAAGAGTCGTGCATCTGATTGAAACCTCCGTCCAATAAAAAAAGCCGCTTTCAAAAAGCGGCCTTTTCTTTTGCTGTTCCCTTCGGATTATTTTAATCTGATTTGGGTAGAAGTACACCCTTCGTTAGAAACCGTTCCCATAAAAGCATTCATATGAACCTGACATTTCTCGATTACCAGGCCGTTGTTGCCGTCAGAAGAAATATTGGTTACAAAGGGGCCGGCATTGGTGCAGGCGGTAACGGCAAACAAAGCCAAAATCAACAGTTTTTTCATTATAGTCTCCATTGCTCATAGTCCTCTTCCGTTCCCGGAATTGGCATTAGACTAATATGTAAAAGCCGCCCCTGTCAACAAAAAAGCCTTCCCGAAGGAAGGCTTTGCCGATTTTCTAACGTTTTATGCAGATAATGCGATATTTTCCGTCTTCTGCCTCTACGCCGTGAATGTCATGGGTAAAGCCGGGAAATTCGCGGTCAAAAGCTTCCAATGCCTTTAAATATCCGAGCAGAGGCCCGTCTGCCGGCCCGGCGTTTTCACCGGGCATCAACAACGGAATTCCCGGCGGATAAGGAACCACGCCGGTCGCCAATGTTCTGCCGGCCATTTCGTCAAGTGTCAGCGTCTCTACCATATCCTTAACCAGATGTTCATAGGCCTCTACCGGACTCATATCCGGGTGCGGCAAAACCGCAAACGCTTCTGACAAGGCCTTGGTCGTTCCCAGTTTGGACATTGCCCGGAACATTTCGTCAGACAGGTCCCGCAGCCCCATTCCCTGATAACGCTGCGGATTATCGGCCAACACTTTCGGCAAAACTCTTTCCAACGGAGCATTGTTGTCGTAGTCTTCCTTAAAGGCAAACAACGCATTCAGCAAAGTTCCCCCACTTGCCTTTCGTTACGCCGATAGAAAACAAAAACAAAATTGTAAAATCCGTCGTTTTCTCCACCACAATTCCGCGGTTGTCCAAATAAGAGGTAAGAACCGCGGCCGGAATACCCCAGTTTTCGAGGCTGCCGTCATCTTTCACGCCCGGAGTTACCACCGAAACCTTAATCGGATCAAGCATGCAAAAACCGTCTTCAATATCGCCGAAACCGTGCCAGGCATCGTTCGGATGCAAAACCCAGCTTTCCGGATCGGTTGCCAGCTGCTCTTCCGACGCTGCGCAAAACGGTACTTTTTCCTTACTGTCTTTATCAATAACATAATCCGGCTGCCAAACATTAAAAAACCACTCGTTTTTACATTCAAATTCGGCGTGCAGGCGTGCGACCGTCTTACGGAAGGAAACCGCCTCGCGAATGGAATCTTCCGTAAGGGCCTTGCCTTCCGGCCCGTCCATCATCGCCGCGCTGACATCGTTGGCCGCAATGATGGGATAAAACGGCGATGTCGAAGCATGCATCATAAAAGCTTCGTTAAAACGCCGCGGATCAATCGGCTTACGGCCTTCCCGGATATGAATCATAGACGCCTGAGAAAACGCCGCCAGCAGCTTATGAGTAGACTGCGTCGCAAAAACGGTGGGATCGCTTTTGCTGTAGTCTTTGGGATTTCCATACATTGCAAACCGATTTTCATATATCGGATTAAACCGTGCATAACCATACCAGGCTTCATCAAAATGCAGACGGTCGACGCTTTCTCCCAGCAAATCTTTCACCCGGGCCACATTATAACACAAACCGTCGTATGTGGAGTTGGTGATAATCGCATGCACCGGCTGCGCGTCAATACCGTCTTTAATCAGCGGATTTTCACTAACGGCTTTCGCAACTGCGGCCTTAGTCAGACGATCCGGATGTATCGGGCCGATAATGCCGTATTGGTTGCGCGAAGGAACCAAATATGTAGGAATGGCGCCCGACATCGTAATTGCGTGTTCTACCGACTTATGACAGTTGCGGTCGCACAAGGCAACCTGATTGCGGGTTACGCTGGCCATCAAAATCACCCTGTTGGAAGTCGAAGAACCGTTGGTAACCGTATAACTGCGGTCTGCTCCGAAAACCCGCGCAATATATTTTTCGCTTTCCCCTATCGGTCCCGAATGGTCCAGCAGCGAACCAAGTTCGCCCACTGAAATGGAAATGTCGGAACGAAAAACCTCTTCACCGAAAAAATTAAAAAACGCGCGGCCGACCGGAGACTTTAAAAAAGCCGTTCCGCCGGTATGGCCGGGTGTATGCCACGAATACTCGTGCACCGCGGCAAACTGGGCCAGAGCCTTAAACATCGGCGGCAGGATAAACTCGCGGTAACGTTTGGTTGCGGCCAAAATTCTGCCGGTGATAAAATCAGCGGTGTCTTCCAAAATCCAGATAAAATCGTTAACCTTGTCAAGAATGTCTGCCGGGACCTCCGATGCCATCGTGCGGCTAGAAAGCAAAAACACCGGCATATCCTTATTCCGCTGCCGCAGAACCTCCAAAACCTCTCCGGCATGCTGACAGCAGGTCTGGCTTTTCTCGTCCAGCTTAAGCAACAGGCACTGAATTGTCGGATCTGCGCTGATAAGCGCCTCCGCATCTGCCAGACTTTCCGAAACGACGACTTTGACGTCTTGGTTTTCCAGCTCTTCCTTGAGCGTTCTGACCGCCCGGGACGTCGCGTTGTTCCCGTTTATTCCCTCATATACCATCAACACTTTTATCTTGAAAGGATGTTCCTTATCTATCATTTTTTATCTCCCTCTACTCATTGTGAATAATATTTTCCAGGCTTTGCAGATTAAGACGCGGATGTACCGTTTTGCCGTCATAACGACCGACGGAAACCCAGAACATCGCTGCCAGAGCCGCCACCGTCATAACCAGCGTAAAATATCGAACCCAGGCCGGCACGCAGCAGCCGCCCGGTTTTATTTTTTGTTCTTTTATCTCCAGCTGGCGGTTAACCGACAATTCGTAAAAGATTATGGTCGAAATGACGAACATCAGCGCCCAGCGCGTCTGCTCGGCATTGGAACCTATCATCGCCGTCATGCAGTAAATTGCTGCAATCAAACCGACAATCGTATAAAACACGTTTTGATTTTTGGTCATTTTGGTTCGGCCCAAAATTTTGATGGCAACCGAAGAATAGATATACGGCAGCAGCGTCATAATAACGGCAATCGACGCAATTTTTCCAAACTGCTGTGCCGCCGTCGGCGACATTGTTGCCAGCACTTGCAATGTCATAATTCCCGCTACGATGGCCAAACCGGCAGACGGTACGCCGCGGCGGTTGACCCTGGCAAAAACGTTTCGAACAATCCGTCGTCGGCAGCGGCTTTGGCTGTTTGTCCCACCAACAGCGTCCAACCGCCCAAAGACCCCAAACAACCTGCAGCAGCACACAAGGCCACAACATTGCCTGCCGTACTGCCCAGCGCAATTCTTACCGCTTCGGAAAAAGGAGCGGAAGAAGCAATAAGCTCCTGGTTCGGAATAATTCCCATAATCGCCGATGAGCTCAAAATATAACAGACCGCCGCCAGCAACACGCCGGCCACCGTCGCAATCGGCACGTTACGCGTCGGATCTTTGACCACAGCGGTCGAAACCGAAGCGCTCTCGACGCCGATAAACGCCCACAGGGTAAAATTCAATGTCATTCCCAAAGCCGTCATATTGCTTTGCCCGGAAACATTCCATCCGTCCATAAAGGTTGCCGGATGAAACCAGAACCATCCCAGCAAAGCCACACCGATAATCGGAAACAAGGCCAGCGTCGTCGTAAAACTTTGGATTCTGGCCACAACGTTAGGCCCCAGAATATTGGCATAAGTCAGCATCCAGATGATGCCTATCTGCCCCAGCGCCATTACCAGCGGATCCTTCAGCGAGGGAAAAAACGGCGTCAGATATCCGAGACCGGCCACAACCAAACCAACGTTGCCGACCACGTTTGCCAGCCAGTAAACCAAATTGGTCTGATACCCCATATAGTTTCCAAAGGCCTTTTTGGTGTAGGCATACGGACCGCCGGCGGCAGGATCTATCTGCGTTAGTTTGGAAAAAACCAAAGCCAGCGCAATTGCCCCCACAATCGTTATCAGCCAGCCGATAACCGCAATGCTTCCGATTGCGGCCAGATTCGCCGGCAACATAAATACGCCCGACCCCATCATATTTCCGGCAACCATCAACGTCGCCGGAACCAACCCGATTTTATTGTCTTCACTGGCCATTTCCCTTCTCCCGCTGCTTAACGATACTCAGGCAGTAACCGCTGATTGGTCGAATACTCGACGATTTCAATAATCCCGTACATCAGGATATAAGCGCCCATCAACGCCGTCAGGGTAATTGTACCGATGGCCGGATACGCCAGAATCAAAAAGGCAAATAGCACGCCCAGAATTCCTGCCGTAAGCGTCCACCCCCAGGAAACGCCGCTGTTGCGCAGCTGAAAGGCCGAAACAATTTGCACCGCCCCGACGGCCAGACACCACAGGGCAAAAATAATCGGCAGCGATGCAGCCGTCACCCCGAGATTCGCCACAAAAATAACGCCGACCAGCATATCCAGAAAGCCCACCAGCAGATACCAGCCCGAACGATAGGCAAACGAAGCCATAAAATACCCGGCGCCCACGACAATAAAGACAATTCCCAAATACAAAGCCATTGCAACCAGGCTCGCCATCGGATTAAACCACACAAAAATTCCCAGCGCGGCCATAATAATGCCGGCAATCAGATGCCATACGCTGAGCTTTTGGACTTTTTCGGTTGTAACCATAATTTTTCTCCTTAATTTTCTTAATAAAAATTCGTTTGTTCTTTTATGTAATCACTGTCCGGCATATTTCAAACGCCGCTAACACATTAATTTTCTTTAATAAAATAAATTTCTAATATTTTTTTTGCTCCTTAAGCGTTCCTTAAGTTCGCAATGGTGTAGTCATAATGTAACCAGCCGTTAACGGCTTAACTCAAAACCGACAATTAAAATTTAAGGAGAACTCATATGAAAAAAATTATCGCTGTATCTGCTCTGGCTTTGACCCTGGGATTTTCTGCCTCTGCTTTCGCTAACGGCGGCTTCGCCCCGCAGGGAGGCTTCAACGGTCCCGGTCTGAGCCCCGTAACCGCTGCCCAGGCTGCCAAACAAAGTGACGACACGGCGGTTGTCCTGGTCGGCAAAATAGAAAAGAACCTCGGCAACGAAAAATACCTTTTCCGCGATGCCAGCGGCACCATTATATTAGATATTGACAACGACGATTGGAGAGGTGTTAATATAACTCCTGCAGACACTGTTGAAATCCACGGTGAAGTCGACAAGGAAATGCTTAAGGACACCGAAGTCGACGTAGATTACTTAATCAAAAAATAACCATTCTTGCTAAAGGTAAAATCGATGCGCATTCTCCTGATTGAAGACGACCAACTTATCGGTGACGGCCTGAATGTCGGCCTAGGCAAACTCGGTTTTACCGTCGACTGGTTCACAGACGGCCTGGACGGCCGCGAAGCCCTCTATCAGGCTCCTTATGAGGCCGTGGTTTTAGACCTCGGCCTTCCGGGAGTCGATGGCCTTTCGATTCTTAAAGAATGGCGGGCCAAAGGGCGCAAAGAACCGGTTTTGATACTCACTGCCCGCGGAGATGTCGACCAGCGTGTCATCGGGCTTGACAGCGGCGCCGACGACTATCTGGCCAAGCCTTTCGCTCTGGCTGAAGTTGCCGCCCGCATCAAAGCGCTGATTCGACGCCGCAGCGACCGTTTGGAGCCGGTTATCACGCATGGCGGCATTACGTTTAACCAACAGACCAAAGCCGTCACACTCAACGGAAGGGCAGTCACTTTAGCCCCCAAAGAACTGTTGTTGTTGGAACTCTTGTTCAACAACCCCAAACAGGTGCTTTCCAAAGAACTTATAGAAAGCAAAATTTATTCCTGGGATGAAGAAGTCAGCAGCAACGCCGTCGAAGTCCATGTACATCATCTGCGCCGCAAGCTTGGCAAAAACTTCATCCGCACCATTAATAAAATCGGCTATATATTGGGGGAAGTATGAAAAAAATGAGTTTACGCCTGCGCCTCATCATCTCTTTTCTAATCGTATCAACCTGCGTTTGGAGCGCCGCGGCAGTCATATCCTGGCAAGAAAGCCGCGACCAGATGGACGAGTTTTTCGACACCTATCAGCTTCTTTTGGCTCGCCAGCTCTCCACCGCCGACTGGACAAACCTGACCGCCGATATGCAAAAAAAATCAAACCGCCTGATTGAAAATGTCGATGATGACGGTGAAGAAGAAGACGAAGCCCTGGGATTTGCCGTATTCAACCGCCGCGGCGAAATGATTTTTAATGATGACGAAAACGGCCGTGACTTTATTTATAGCCCCGAAGCCTCAGGATTTGTTAACCAGAAAATCGGACGCAAAAAAGATATGTGGCGCATCTTCTGGCTGACGTCTGCCGACAAAAATTTCACCATTGCCGTCGGACAGGAGCTCGAATTCAGAGATGATGCAGCACTTGAACTGGTGGAAGAAACCCTGCTTCCCTGGCTTGTCGGCCTCTCTGTCCTGCTGCTTGCCGTCATTTGGATGGTCAGCCGCGAACTTCGCCCGCTGCGCCGGATTGCCGACGAGCTCTCCGAACGGGATTCGGACAACCTGCATCCGCTCTCCCTAAGCGGACAGGCCTCGGAAATTCTGCCGCTTATCAAAGCCATAAACACGCAGTTTTCCCGCATTGAACAAATGTTGCAGCGCGAACGCGGTTTTATCTCTGATTCCGCCCACGAATTGCGCAGTCCTCTGACGGCCTTAAAAGTCCAGCTTGAAGTTGCCCTGCTGGCTGACGACGACGCTGCCGCCCGGCATCAGGCCTTGCAAAAACTAAACCAGGGCATTGACCGTTCAACCCGTCTGGTTGAACAGTTGCTGGCACTTTCCCGGCTTGATTCTGCTGCCGCAGCGGCAAATGACGAACCTTTGGACTGGCCCGCGCTTGTAAACGCGGCCGTAAACGAGCAGCTGCCTGCCGCTGAAGAAAAAAAGATAAATATCAAAACTTCAACCGACGGCAGTGCACCGACAACTTGCGGACAACCTCTGCTCTGGGCTCTGCTGCTCCGTAACTTGTTGGATAATGCCGTTCGTTACAGTCCTGAAGAAGCACAAATCAGCATCGAACTCAAAGACGAAACTCTTTCCGTAACCAACAGCAATACTGTCGTTGCTGCAGAATACCTGCCCCGTCTGAAAGAACGCTTTTTCCGCCCGGCCGGACAAAAAAGCACCGGAAGCGGTCTGGGACTGTCCATTGTGGAACGCATTGCCGAACTGCACCGGTGCCGGGTCGCCTTGACTAACGATGACGGAAATTTCCGGGTAACGATTTCTCACTGCTGAAAGTTATTTACTTTTTTTAAGCACAAAAGTTCTATTCATTAAGTATATCCAACTTTCAGCCGGAGATTACGTATGAAAAAACTTATCAATTATGTCCTGAACGGAGAAGGCCTTGGCGCTAAATATTTGTTGGTGCTGGCTCTTGTCGTCTCGATTATCGTCTCAATTATGCTCCGTATCGGCGGCAGTGAAGCTATCACCTATGCTCAGTCAATCGCAGACCAGATGCTTCCCGTTAAGGTGCAGAACGGTCGTGTGATCACCCCGGCTGATACCCTCAAAATCGCCTCGTTGCAAATCGACGGCGCATCCGACCCCATTGCTCTGCCGGTAGTCATTGATACGCGTACCGACACCCTGGACACCACACAATTGAAAGACGGTATCTACCTCACTCGGACAACGCTTTATACCGTTAACCGCAATCAGGTAAAACTGGTCCGACTGGAAGGCAGTTTCGAACTGCCCCGTGCAGACTACCGCGAAACATTCAAATCTCTTCTGAACTGGTTTGCCGTAATTTTTGCCGTCGCGGCCATAGCCTTCTTGTTTGTATTCTACTTTTTGCTGACGCTTTTTTACGCCCTCTTTGCCAAATTTATCGGCTCATTGGCGTCACGCCCCTTAAACTTTGACCAGCGGATGCGCCTGAGTTCGCTCGCTCTGATTGCCGCTTACATCATCTTCTATCCGCTCGGCTGGTTTAACATTCTCAATAACACTTTAATATTCTTTATCGTTGTTATCGGCTTGCAGGCTTGGGGAATAAGCAAATTCCCAATCTTGGTTCAACCTGAAAACAAAGAAGAAAATTCTGACAACATCTAACCTCAAGCCCCCTGAAAAAGGGGGCTTTTTATTCTAATACTTACTTAAAATTGCAGTTCTGATATCTTTTGCTGCATCATTAATTGCCGTTATTATTTTCAGAGAATCTCCACCAGAACCAGAACTTGAACCTTTACACCCTGCCAAAGCTACAGATGTCTTGTCGGATGTAGAAACAGAGTCACTAACAAACACAAGAATAGGTGTCGTCTCTCGACAAACTTTATCCCCACTGTAACTCTCGCTGGAACAATAGACCTTATATTGTCGTCCGGCAGATGTATTGCTGTATGAGCCCACTGCATTTTGCGAACTTGAAGTCCCTTGAGGACAGGGCTTCTCCGAGCAGGAAAACTTCTTGGGATCAGTCGGACAAGCCGTACAAAACCATCCGTCCCCCCTTGGGAGCCGACAGATTATACCCCATCTCCGCACAAGTTGGTATTTTCTGACAACACTCCGTGTTTTGCGCTCTAACAGCAAAAACAGACATCATTGCCGCAGCGCAAACACTCCAAAATATTTTCTTTTTCATCTTTCTCTCCTTACAACAAATAAAACAAATACAAATAATTATACGGCGTAACATAACCAACCTCACACCCTATGCCGCAGAACTTTCCTGAACAGGCCTCTTGCCTGCATACCGTACCTGCAGGACAGCTGCTTAAGGTACACTCGTTCCGGCACACGCAGCTTCCGTTGATGCACACCGCTCCGTCCGAACAACCGCCGCAACATTCGCCTATCGCAATACAAACACCGTTGCAGGTTTTTAACCCTTTGTCTTCGCAAGTCTTGTCAACACACACGCCGTTAACGCATTTCTGTTCTGCGCCACAGTTACAACATTCCGTCAGAGCAATGCACGCCCTGTTGCATTCTTTCATTCCTTTGTCCTCACAGGTTTTAGGGACACAGGCTCCGTCAAAACACTTTTTTGCTCGTCACTGCAGTTACAGCACTCCGTTAAAGCAATGCAAGCTCCCTCACAGTCCTTCATTCCCCGTTCTTCGCAGGTTTTCTCTTCGCAGCGGTAACAAATTGCTCCGCCGCTTAGACTGCCGCTGTCTACTGCTTTATGCTCCTCGTCACAACTGTCGCTAAGGCTGGTTCCCTGCGGACAGGGAATTATCTTTTCACACTTGCCCTCTTCCTCATAATAACCTTCCTTGCAACCAAGCTTGCTATATTTGTCGCCGCACTGCTCACACTCGGCATTTGCGGGACAAGAAGTTAAACTAAAACGTTCGTCACAATTGCAACGAAAACATCCCAGCCCTCCGACGCTGCCCGATTGCTCTTTATCCTGATTGCTTCCGCAAGAACGCACTTCCGTACTGAAACCTTCCGGACAAACGCAACTCTCGTATTTGCCTCCGCAGCTTTCTCCTGACATTTTCGCCGGAACGACACAATTGCCGCTGTCAAAAGCAAACTCCGTTTTACAACGGCATTCGGTACAGAAATCGCCGCAGCAAGCTCCCGAAACTTCATAATTGCCGTTGCAATTTGAAACATTGTATTGGTATGCCGGCGGACAGGAACAACCTTTAAAACACTTTAACCCCGACACCGGATAAACGACGCCTCCGGCCTGGCGCGGAGGTTCAATTGTCAAACAGGCCGTATATCCCGCAACCGGTATCAATATCGCCGCCGCCCGGATCTTCAGAACCGCGGCTGATATTTCCTTTAAGATAATCCGGCAGCCAATAAACCCCGGCTACCTCATAAGACAAATTCACCGAGGCAGGTTCCGGAGACAATGACATTGGTGTGAAATGCGGGTTTGCAACGGAGGCTGCCAAGGCTGTATTGGCGCTCAATAAAACACTTGTAATAAAAGCGATTGTCGTCAAAATAGTCATCTTTGCCGCCTCCGATATGTTACTCCAGAACCTGATATGCTCATATATTTAGCATATCATCTTCAAAATAATAGAATATATTATTACACCTGGTAGACAAACAAAAATGCCGCCTCCACACGAGACGGCATTAACTAATCACCAAATACGAAAATCTCAGTTCTGTTTTCGGCTTTTTTCAACAATCTGCAGAGCTATCTGCCGGGACAACTTCGCAATCAGATTACTTTGCACCATAGCCAGGTCGTCATATGTTTTCCCTAACTGTTCAGAAAGCTCTGTCCGTTTCCTCACAACCGTGTTCCCTTGGGCATCGCGTATATACCACCAGGCTTCAAGTACTGCTTCGCCGCCGAATTGTCCGTCAAATTTATTTACCTCGACAGACACGGTATAATCAAACTTTTCTCTGACCGACATCTGTCCTTTTACGGCAGCACGTGGCAAAACCAGAGCCATATCCTCGGCAATCGTCCGCTGCAGCATTGTTCCCAACGGCTCGCTCCAGCGATTGAGTTCTGAAACGCTCAGCTCCACAGCCGTCTTGTTTTGCGTAACCATTTGCGGTTTGTCAACATATGAGGGAACCTTAACTTCTTTAACGCCTACGCTCAACCCGTTCTTATACGGTGCGGTAATCACTCCGGCATTCTCCACCGCAAGACTGTAAAATTTCGACTGCCGGCTGGTGCCGACGCAAGCCCCGAGCACCAAAACAAGAATCAAAACCGAAACTTTTTTCATCTAATTACCTCTCTTTCCTTTCAACAGCGCTTCCGGATGCCGCTCCACATAATCGGCAAAATTGCGGAAAGCTTTGGATGCTTCTCCGAAGTTGGCTATTGCCTGATTCAGATTGTCGAACGTATCGGCAGAAACTTCCGCATTGTCTTTCACGGCCTTGTTCAGATTTTTGAAAGTATCGCTGATTTGCGGCATAACTATCGGAATCTGCTTGTTCATCTCGTCAAAGAACCGGTTAAACTTCTCCACGCTCTCCCTAATCGGAATATTCTGGATGCCTTTGGAGATTTCCCCATCGGAGATAATACCGTCGGAATTTCCAATACGTCTTTATCGTGTCCCCGATAACGCAGTTCAATCGGAGTATCCGGCAGCATCTCCAACTCTATCACCAATTGCCCGGTCAGATAATTTTGCGCCGTCAACCGGGCGCGCAGTCCTTTTTAATCAAAGCGTCCAAGATTTCCCGTTTGTCGTCTTCCGGTCTTTCCCGCGTATGAATTCCCTGATAATCTTCCATTTTGGCATAAACCGGTATGCTGAAGTCCAGATTATTGGCGTCGGCAATCAGGTCAATCTTTGCCACTTTTCCGATTTCCACACCTTTAAATACCACTGATGAACCCACATTCAAGCCTTTAATCGATTCATCAAAATACATTACCAGCATATTGCCGCTGCCGCCAAAAAATTTCTGGCGGATAAACATCGTCATCACCACGGCAAATACCAGTATTCCCGTTACCAAAAAAATTCCGATAAGTCTGCGATTAGGCTCTCTGTACATTTTTCCCGGCCCCTCTTGTTAAAAATTCATAAACAGTATCGTTCGGCGGATTGGTCAATAAGTCTTTAGGATTGCCCCGCCCCAAGATGCTCTTGGTGTCCGCGTCCAAAAAAATCGAATTGGTTCCGATGGTAAAAATCGAATTCAACTCGTGAGTAACGACGACAATGGTGGTTTTCAGGCTTTGGTTTATATCGATAATCAAATCGTCCAGCAGCTTAGAACTGATAGGATCAAGCCCTGCTGACGGTTCGTCGAAATATAAAATCTCCGGATCCAGCGCCAAAGCCCGCGCCAAACCCGCGCGCTTTTTCATGCCGCCGCTGATTTCCGAAGGATAAAAGCCTCCAAAACCCGCCAAACCGACCAAAGCCAGTTTCAGTTCAACCAGTTCGTCAATCAGTTTCTGAGAATATCCGCTGTATTGCTGCAACGGCAACGCCACATTTTCGGCCAGCGTCATCGAACTGAACAATGCGCCGCTTTGATACAAAATGCCGCATCGCCGCATAAACTTGTTTTTTTCAGCCGTATTCAGAGCAGTAAAATCAATGCCGTCAATCACTATCTTGCCTTTCGTCGGCGGCATCAGTCCCGTCAGCAGCCTCAGCAGGCTGCTCTTGCCGCCGCCGCTGGCCCCCATAATAATAAAAATATCCTGTTTTCTGACTTCAAAACTGGCATCCTTAAGCAGAACGAAATCTCCGTATGCCATTGTCAGGTCGCTTACTTTAATCTGTACGTCATTACCGCTCATATGCCCATCACCTCAAAAATTAAAGTAAGCACGCCGGTAACGACAATCATCCATACAATTGCCGAAACCACCGCCCGCGTTGTCGCGACACCGACGCTGTCCGCGTTGCGTCCGCTGTTAATGCCGTAATAACAACCGCACCAGGCAATAACAAAGCCATAAACGAACCCGTGAAAAATACCGACCAGAAAATTCGTCATATTCAAAGCGTCGTGCGAATATTTCCAATATTCGGCCCAGGGAATGTCAAGCATCAAAACCCCGACGGCCGCACCGCCCAATATCCCCGTAAAATCAGCCAAAATCACCAAAAACGGCATAGTCAGAATCAAACTGCCGATTCGCGGCACAATCAAAAAATCCGTTACCGGAATACCCATCGTCTTCAAAGCGTCAATTTCTTCATTGACCTGCATCGTCCCTATTGTCGCGGCATAAGACGCACCGGTTCGGCCCGCCATGATAATGCCGACCATGATAGCCCCCATAATCCGCGTCATGCCGATGGCAACCAGACTGGCAACATAAATCTGCGCCCCGAAATTTTTAAGCTGAATGGCGCCGACAAACGCCAAAATCAATCCCACCATAAAACTGACCAGCGAAACGATGGCAACGGCCTTATAACTGTTGTCCTCCACCGAAAATTCAAAATCCACCCGGCGATAAACAGCTTTGCCCCGAAACATTCGTCCCATAGCGGCAAGCGTTTGCAAAATAAAGTCCAATCCCTTGCTGAAACTCTTATACAGCCGATAAGCCCAATCTCCCATCCGCTCAAGCAATGAAAACTTTTTCTCGACGGGGCGTTCCGGCTTGCGGTCGACGGTCAGGGCCAAATCCAGCAGTCGGCGCAAGTTATCGGGCAAAAGCTTTTGTTCGGAAACAATGTTTTGCCCCTGCAAGGTCTTTAACACATCAAACAAAAAAACCGCCAGCGTTGAATCCCATTGCCCCAGCCTCGTTCCGTCAAAAACAACGGCAGATACTTTTCCCGGAATTATGTGCGCCATAATTTCCTTTTTACGACCGGCGTCGTCATAATTGTGAAAATCGCCTTCCATAACGATAATCAGCCTGCCGCCGTCAATTTTATACCCGAGTTTCATCACATCAAGACCCTGCCGTATTAAATATCGGTTGTATTATATTTTCTAATTTAACCGTCTGCAAGCGGATTATCCCGCCGAAGATAATCAGGTATGTATATGGTGCCGCAAAAACCTCAGGCTCCGCGATTCAAACCTGATTAGGGTATTTATGTAAACATCAAAAGCTAAAAATCACCCCTGACGAACTTGAGTATTTTTGGCTGGCTCGTCTCTGCCCACAATCTGCTTCAAAAAATCAAGAACGACTTTGATTCTGGGAATATCCTTCGTGTCTTTGTATGCCATCAGATACAGCTTCAAATCAAAGTCAAAACTGTCCGGACAAACCCTAATCAAATTAGGAATGCTGTCAGCATACCACAACGGGCTCATACCGATGCCGAAACCGCCCTGTAATGCGTCTCTCAACGAAAAAACCGAATTTGTCTTATATACGATATGGCGGGACTCGTTGATAATGGCATTCAATCGGGGAACATGAAGACTGTGAACGTTTTTCATAACCAGACGATGGTTTTTCACCAAGTCGTCCAAATCTTTGGGCATCCCGTATTTGTCAATGTAATCCTGTGCCGCAAAAAGCCCGCAGCGGATTTTTCTTGGCGGCCACCACCTCGACGTCAGAATTTTCCAAAGGTTCGTAGTGAATGCAAATGTCTGCCTCCAGAGTGCTCATGTCCGGCATTGTATTGCCGATAATGGTTTCCAGATGCAAATCGGGATAGCTTTCCAAAAAGGAGCATATCTCGTGCTTTGCCGTAGAACCTAAATAATCAGCCAGCGCATCCATCATTCCGAGCCGCACAATCCCTTTGCAGGACGAAGCTTCTTCACCGAAATTGTCCAGTTCATGCAGCGAACGGACAATGTTCTCCGCAACCTTCAACACTCTTTTGCCTTCCGGCGTAATAAAGGTTCCCCGCCCGTTGCTCTTCAAAAAATAAGTCTTGGTTTCCGCCTGTAAATCAGAAATATATTTATTCACCGTATCAACCGACGCTCCGAGTTTTTCGGCAACGGCGCGCTTGCTGCCGTGTTTCGAAAAAGCATACAGATACAGCAGGCTTTCCAGTTTTGAAATGTCTTTTTTATTTATCATAATTATGAGTTCTTTCTGTTAGTTCCTAACCATAATAAAAACTTTTCCCTTTTTAATCAAGTTGCACAAGCAAAACAAATAAAACTTTTGATTTAATCGTTGTAATACCTACACTTAAGTGGACTTCTCACTCGGGATAAACAAGACTATTATGATTTTTATGAAAATACGTGATGCTCATAAATTCAGTGACCGGGTTGTTGATATTCTCCGTGAAGAAAGAATAAAACAAGGCGTTAGTCAGTACCAAATAGCGCTCCACTGCGACATTAGCAAGAGCGCATTGAGCTATATCGAAAAACACGAACGCCGTCCCACCCTCTATACTTTAGCCATCATCGCCAGCTACCTGAACATCAAACTTTCAGACCTCATCCGCCTTGCGGAAAACACCAAATGAGCAATATATAAGCTTATGCTTAAATAAAATCCCCAAATACCCATATAGACTTTAGTTCTATATTTTCGCCTGACTGCAAAAGTTTTGATTGCCAAACCGGATGGAATGGACTAAATCTTTTTTCAGAGTAATCATGCTTCCGAAAAAGGAGAGGCCTTGAAATATTTTTTGTTTTTCGTTTTATTCCTGGCCGGCTGCCGGGGGATAACGCCGCCGCCCGAATTTACTGTCCAAACGGTGCAAACGCACACCTTTTCGCTGGCGGCATGGAGCAAACTCCAGGCTCCAGGCGAACCCGTAAAAATATACATTGAAGGCGACGGCCGCGCTTTTGACATTGACGGACAACCGACGTCAGACCCCACGCCTCGTGGAACCATGCTGCGGGAAATCGCTTTTGGCGACACCCACCCCAACGTTGTTTATTTGGGCCGCCCCTGTCAGTTTGTTACAAATTCCGCCTGTCGCCAAAAATATTGGACCACGGCGCGCTTCGCCCCCGAAGTCATTGATGCGGAAACCGAAGCCGTCAAATTCTTTGCACAAAACCGTCCGGTAACGCTGGTCGGATTTTCGGGAGGGGCTATGGTGGCAGCCCTGATTGCGGCAACCCGCCCCGAAATAAACGTTGCAAAAGTCGTCACTGTTTCCGGCAACCTTGATCATCAGGCCTGGACGGCCTACCACAGGCTTCCTCCTTTAAGTGATTCCCTAAATTTGCCCGATTATATGGCATCTTTTCCCTCATTCCGCAATATCATTATGTCGGCAGCGACGACGACAATATCCCTCCTGCCCTGACCCGCCAAATTATTGGCAATCCGCGTCTCGTCAGGGAGGTAAAGGGAGCCGACCACGGCAGCGGTTATCAGAATGTCTACGGGGAAATCCGCGCCCAATAAAAAACAGCCTTTGCAAAGGCTGTTTTTTTTAAGCGGCAAACATTCGTCAACTGTCGAAATTAAAACCGCAGTAAATCGTTTTGCCCAAATCGTTTTCTTCCAATATTCTGGTCAAGTTTCTGCGATCCAAATCCCGGTCGCGATAAACGTAAATCTCGCGAACGTTTTTGTTCTGCATCGCCTTTTGCAGTTCTTTGACGTTGGATACCTTTGCCACATGACGCATGCCTTCAAAACAGCCGCGCTCAAATTTTCCGCTGGGAAAATAAACCTGATTGCCGGCAATCTCTTTTTTCTCGCCTTCAACAACGGCTTTTTTTATCACTTTTTCCAACAAGTATCTGGGAACACACCTCATCATAAACCTCCTTTTTTCGCAAAAGAAAAAAACGGTTAACACGATTGTCGCTATTCCTACAATAATCGCTCAAATATACTGATAAATCCGGAAGATAATATGCTTTTTGGCAAGCATTTTTTATTGATGCCTTACCATAACATATTCTGCCCCGAACGGCAAGGTTTTTCGAAAAAAAACCGCTGAAAAAATACAGCGGTTTCAGGAAGCTTAATTGTGTTTTTTTGAATCCGTTAAACAGAAACGCTTGCACGAGAAAACGGAGGTTTTAGGCGGTCATGCCCGTTGCAGAACTTAAAGTACGTAAACATAAGGAATTTACCACACATGAATGGTCATATAGCATACCCGCAACAAAACCTGCCGCACACCCCCCGATTTCTCATACATTGATTTGTGATAAATCTCTTATAAACTAGCTTAAGATATCTTCCGGCGCAAGTGCCGATTCATCATATGACACAAATATCATTTTCATATCATCCTGCTGCCGAAAGCCAAAGACTATAACCGTTAAATAAGTTGACGCAACCCATTGTTTTGTGCTAGCATAACTCAAATTTTTGAGAGGATAAGATGAAACTGCTTCTGGTCGAAGACGAGATAAAAACTGTGGATTATCTCAAACGCGGATTAAGCGAACAAGGTTACAACGTTGATATTGCCATGAACGGCCTGGACGGTCTGCATCTCGCCGGAACGGGGCAATATGAGGCCATCATTCTGGACATCATGCTCCCTGACCTCGACGGCATCAGCCTGCTCAAATCCATCCGCCCCACCAACCATACGCCGGTAATTATGCTGACTGCAAAAGACGCTCTCAGCAGCCGTTGGAGGCGTTCAACGCCGGAGCCGACGACTATCTTATCAAACCTTTTTCGTTTTTGGAACTGCTGGCGCGCTTGCAGGTTATCACCAGCCGGGCGCATACCAAAGAACAGACCCACATCCACATCGGCGATCTGCACATCGACCTGATGGCGCATCGGGCAACTCGCGGAAACCGCCGGCTCGACCTCACCGCCAAAGAATTTTCCCTGCTGGAGGTCTTGGCTCGCAGACAATCGCAAATCGTTTCCAAAACCGTCATCACCGAACTGGTTTGGGACATTTGTTTTGATACCAACACCAACGTGGTGGAAGCAACCATCAAACGCCTGCGTTCCAAACTCGACACCGAAGGGGAACCCAAACTGCTCCATACTATCCGCGGCATGGGCTATATGCTGGAGCTTAAAGATGAAAAAACTGACTAGCTGCTTTGACAATCTCTCCATCGCCAACCGCCTGGCAGTCATGTATGCTCTGGTTGCCACGGTTGTCCTGTCGGTTATCGTTGTCGTGCTTTACATTCTGGAAACGACCGAAATCAACCGTTACCAAACCGCCGAAATGAAAAGCCGGTTCAAAATCATCGAAGAGCATGTTGCTGAAACGACAACCGCCAAAGACTGGAAACATCTGGTAAAAAACTTGCAGGAAATAATGATTCCCGACGGCGGCCTCTATATTTTGATTCAAAGTGACGACCCCGCTTTTTCTTTTGCCGCCCCTTACCGCGTAGACCGCAGTCAGATTTCCAAAAACAACGGTTTCGGCAAAATATCCGTCAAAGGCAATATGCACCGAACCCTCTCTAAAATTCTCCCACCGGCGGGCGAACGGCCGGAAGTCATCCTGTCCATTGCCATCGACACCTATTTCTATGAAGAAGAAAACCTTTGGCTGGATGTCGCTTTCGGAAGTTTGCTGATTATCGGCATTACAACCATCGTCTGGCTCGGCTGGCTGATAGCGCGTTTCAGTCTGGCTCCGGTCGACACGCTTTCGCGCCATGCCGAAAGCCTCAGTCCTCAAAACCTTTCTGCCCGGCTGCCCAACACCCGGCTTCCGACGGAGCTTTCCGGTTTGGTGCTCAGTTTCAACGGAGCGTTGGAGCGGCTTGAACAGTCCCGCCTTTCCCATTTAACGCCGACCTGCGCCTTTCGGCCAACCGAGGTGGCGCTTTTAACGCCGATGTCGCGTACCATTATGTTACGCACGGCCGTCCGACAGCACCGTTAAAGTTGAAATAACCTCTGACGAAAAACGCGTAACCCTGACCGTAATCAACCGCGGGCCGGACATTCCCGCAGAAGACCTGCCCAACCTCTTCAACCGCTTTTACCGCACCAGCAAAGAACGCAAAAATTCCGATAACAACCACGGCCTCGGCCTGGCTATCGTCAAAGCAATCATCGAAATGCACAACGGAGAAGTTTTCGCCTGCAGCGACAACGGAATTATCAAAATCGGATTTCACCTTCCGGCTTATTCTGTTGACAACCCGCAGACAATTGACTAACTTAACTCTAAAGCGGATTAACTCCGGAGAAAATCACTATGGATAACAAAGAAAACACCCAGTGCCTGCACGACCACGGACAAAATCTTGAAGCCTTTTTAAAAAGCAAACCGTCTGAGGCGGAATTCCTGAAAGCGTCGGATATTTTTCAGCAATTGTGCGATCCTACCCGGCTGCATATTTTATGGCTGCTTTCTCACAGCGAACAATGTGTCAACAACATTTCGCTGGCCATCGGAATGAGTACCTCCGCCGTATCGCATCACCTCCGCGGACTGAGACAAACCGGTCTGCTGACCAACCGCAGAGCCGGCAAGGAAGTTTATTACAAACTGGCGGAAACCAAAACGGCAAGCCTGATTCATCGTGTTATTGACGACATTTTTGAAATAAACTGCCCGCACTAATCACTTAATCCGAAGCGTTCTGAGCGAGTTCAGAATTGCCAGAACCGAAACGCCGACATCCGCGAATACCGCCTCCCACATTGTTGCCATTCCGACAACGCCCAAAGCCAACACCCCAAACTTAATTCCCAAAGCAAAAACAATATTTTGCTTCACAATCTTTTGGGTTTGCTTGGAGATTTTGACCGCCTGCGGAATTTTCGACGGTTCGTCGGTCATAATAACAATGTCGGCAGCCTCCACCGCAGCGTCGGAACCGACGCCTCCCATGGCGATGCCAATGTCGGCCCGGGCCAAAACCGGGGCGTCGTTAATGCCGTCCCCCGTATAAATAAGTTTTTCATTTCCGGACTTTTGAGCCAGCAAACATTCAACCGCTTCTACTTTTTGTGCCGGCAGCAGCTCGGCAAACACTTCGTCAATACCGATTTTTTCTGCCGTCTCTTCCGCTGATGCTTTTCTGTCGCCGCTCAACATTACCGTCTTTTTAATTCCGAGTTGTTTCAATTCGGCTATTGCTGCGGCGGAATCCGTCTTAAGCTCGTCGGCAATCCGTATCCATCCGGCACAGCGGCCGCCGCGGACCACGAAAACAACCGTACCGCCGCCGGAAACTTCGGGAACCGCTGTTTTTTCTTCTGCCATCAGCCGTTTGTTGCCGACCGCAACCGTAATACCCTCGACTTTAGCCCGCACGCCGCGCCCGCTCAGCTCCTCAAAATCCGATATCTTGTCCGCCTCAAGTCGACGATTCCAGGCTCTGCGAATGGAAACCGAAACCGGATGGTTGGAAAAACTCCCGGCCGAAGCAGCCCAAAACAGCAGCTCGTCATCAGAACATTCCTGAGCACAAATTTCGGCAACCTCAAACACGCCTCTGGTCAATGTGCCGGTCTTGTCAAAAACCGCAATTCCGGCTTCGGCAAGCGCTTGCAAATAGTTGCTTCCCTTAACCAAAATACCGTTGCGCGACGCTGCCCCGATACCCCCGAAAAAGCTCAGCGGTACTGAAATGACCAACGCACACGGACACGAAATGACCAAAAATGTCAAAGCCCGATATATCCAGCCGCCGAAGCCGATTGAACTTCCCAGCAAAGGAGGAACCGCTGCAATCAAAACCGCGCTGATCACTACCGCCGGCGTGTAATAGCGTGCAAATTTGGTAATAAATTGTTCTACCGGCGCTTTTTTACTGCTGGCATTCTCCACCAAGTCCAGAATTTTCGCAACGGTAGATTGCCCAAACTCCCGACTGACCTTAATGTACAACACCCCGCTCAAATTAACGCATCCGCTGACGACATCATCACCGACCGAAACCTCGCGCGGCACCGCTTCGCCGGTAATGACTGACGTGTCTACCAAAGAATTGCCGCGAACCACTTCGCCGTCCAGCGGAATTTTCTCTCCGGAAGTCACCATAATGACGTCGCCGGGCTTTACCTCTTCCGGTGCCACTCTTTCAACTTTTTTTCCTTTTGTCAGATTGGCGTAATCCGGACGGATATCCATCAGTCCGCTAATGGATTTTCGAGATTTATTAACGGCGTAATTTTGAAAAAACTCCCCAATCTGGTAGAAAAGCATAACTGCGACGCCTTCGGAATATTCGCCCAAGGCAAAAGCCCCAACCGTCGCTATCGCCATCAAAAAATTTTCATCAAAAACCTGTCCGTAAAACAAGTTCTTGACTGCCTTTTGCAAAATCGGCCAGCCTACTAAAAAATAACTCAGCAAAAACAAAACTGCCTGGACGATTTTTAAATCGTCGCAAAAATCGCCGCAACAAACAACAGCAAAGCGGCAATAATTTTAACCAACAACTTTTTCTGCTTAGCCATCTCGTCCGCCCCTAAAAAATTAACCTCTATATCGGAATCTACTTTACGAATAAGGGCTCTGATTTCAGGAAGCACCTTGTCAAAAGCGTCATCTGCGATTTCCAATGTCAGTTTCTGCGTCATAAAAAGAAACCGAAGCGCTGATAACATCGTCTCTGGCATTAAGGGCATTTTCAATTTTTGCAGCACAGTTGGCACAATCAAGGCCGTCCAGATTATAAACTCTTTTCATTTCATCCCTCCGAATATTACTAAAACAATTGAACAATTGTTTGATTGTTAATTAAAAGTAACATCACAATACGAAATTGTCAATATGCAAATAAAGCGTTTCGGAAAAAACTCTGAACCGTTCAAACCAATGACGTTTTTTTAATGTGCCAGCGTCTGCAAAATACTGTGTACGGCAAAATGGCCGATATGCCCGACGGCACCCACATCTGAGTATCCAGATAATCGCCCGGATGATTGTCCAGCATATAGATGTCGTTGACGCTCAGCCCGCGCAGCCGCAACGGCGAATTGTAATAGCTGTAGCCGGTATAAGTGCTGGTCGCATAGCTTTGTTCATAGTCGTCATAATAAGACACACAGGAACATAGCGCCAAAACCATCGTTATTGTCATTAGAATTCTCATATCGACAGTGTATCAGGTTCTGTTTAAATTTCCAACCGGCATCTGAATTTTTTTATTTTTTATAAAAAAATGTTTGCATTTTATTTTCCATTGGTATATATACTTTCCTTGTTAAATGAATTGCCTCATCGTCTAATGGTAGGACAGCAGACTCTGACTCTGTTAATCGTGGTTCGAATCCATGTGAGGCAGCCAATTTTACAAGCCGCTTTAAGCGGCTTTTTTTGTAATCGACTTAGGAGAATAACCTTCACTGACAATAATTTTCTGGATAATCTCATAAACGACATAAAAGAAAATAAAATAAAAACCGCCTATTCCCACGACAACTGCATTGAAATCATAAACGGAAAAACCTGTCTTAAATTTGATTGCTCGGGTTTTGTCTACTATTATTTTCAAAAACAACACAAGCTGAAGGCACTGCAGGAAGTAAGAAATTTTGTTGCCCGGTATAAAAACATTTCGGAAAAAGAAATAAAAAGAATATACAGCAAAGAATATATGCTGTTCTTTAAAACCGTTGAGCCGAAAGAACTAAATTATTGGCAGATAATCTCCTCCCCCGGGGAGTTGACTCACGGCGACCTAATCGTATACATCTCCCCAAATGCCAGAGAAAATCATTGTATGCTCGTAGACCACACCATCAATGTCAAAGACGATGCCGTCGTATTGCAAGTTGTCGACAGCACCCAATTTCCCCATAAAAACGATACCCGCACAAAAGAACAGAAAGGCATCGGAAAAGGAGAAATTACCATTTTCAAAACCAATGGCAAATGGAATTGTATCAAACATAACATTTATAACCATAACGGTGACGTCTGGATGGCGCGTGCCGCGCAAAACGACCGTAAATGACAACCGTCCCTGCCCCGCGCATATGCAAAAAAAAGGGAGAAAAGCGTCTGCTAAAAGCACTTTCCTCCCTCTAAATTTCCAAAGGCTAAATCCGTCCGTAATAAGCGTCCGTATAAATAGCCTTCATCTCGCTGATAAGCGGATAACGCGGATTGGCTCCCGTACACTGATCGTCAAACGCAAGCTCTGACAACTTGTCGAGATTATCCATAAAAGTTTTCTCGTCAACGCCGGCTTCTTTGATTGACATCGGAATACCGATTTCTTTTTGAGCTTTTGTATCGCCTCAATCAGATTAGCCACTTTTTCGTCATCGTCTTTTCCGCCCAGTCCTAAACACTCGGCAATTTCGGCATAGCGCCGTTTTGCTTCGGGATAGTGATATTGGGAGAAAATTCCCTGTTTGGTAGGCTTGTCGGTGGAGTTAAACTTGATAACCTGATTAATCAGCATGGCATTGGCCACACCGTGGGCTATCCCGTACTCGCTGCCGAGCTTATGTGCCAGCGAGTGGCAGATTCCCCAGAAACGCCTGAGCAAAACACATACCCGCCATCGTTGCCGCATAATGCATATTTTCACGCGCAATCGGATTGTTTTTGCCATCGTTAACCGACTTGGCAAGATTGGCAAAAAATCATCTTGCAGGCTTCCTGGGCAATTCCCTGCGTAAACGGCGTTGCCAAAACAGACGCATAAGCCTCCAACGCATGCGTCAGAGAATCAATACCGGACGCAGCAGCCAAACCGCGCGGCATCGACTGGACCAAATCCGGATCGACAATGGCCATGTTCGGTGTCAACGCATAATCGGCAATCGGATATTTAATATGAGTATCAGAATCGGTAATAACCGCAAACGGAGTTACTTCCGAACCGGTACCGGAGGTCGTCGGAATGGCAACCATCATCGCTTTTGCCCCCAGGTCAGGAAACGTGCAGATACGTTTGCGGATGTCCATAAAGCGCATAGCCAGATCGTGGAACGAAACCTCGGGATGTTCATACATCAGCCATACGATTTTGGCCGCATCCATCGGAGAACCGCCGCCAAGTGCGATAATAACGTCAGGCTCCAGATTACGGACAATTTTCAATGCGCTTTCGATTGTTGCCGTATCCGGATCCGGATTTACGTTGGAAAAGATTTGGTACGCAATGCCCAATTCTTCCAAAACGCTGGTGATTTTATCGGTATAACCCAACCCGAACAACGGCTTGTCCGTAATGATAAAGGCTTTTTTCTTGCCTTTCAGCTCCCGCAGTGCAAAACCGGTTGCTCCTTGTTTGAAATAAATTTTCGGCGGAACCCGAAACCACAGCATATTGTCTCGACGCTCTGCCACACTCTTAATATTAATCAAATGTTTTACTCCCACATTTTCACTGGCCGCATTACCGCCCCACGAACCGCATCCCAGGGTCAGGGACGGATCCAGACGGAAATTGTACAAATCGCCGATACCGCCTTGAGACGCCGGCGTATTAATCAGAATACGGCCGGTATCCAGCTGATCGCTGAAATGTTTAATACGGTCTTCGTTATGCTGCGCGGTATAAAGTACGGACGTATGTCCGCGGCCGGCGAAATGAATCAGTTCGGCGGCATGAGACACGGCCTCCTCAAAACTTTTTACCTTATACATGGCCAAAACCGGCGACAGCTTTTCATAAGAAAACGGTTCTGCCGTTCCGATTTCGGAAACTTCACCGACCAAAACCTTTGTTGCCTCCGGAACCTTAACCCCGGCCAATTCGGCAATTTTATAAGCGGGCTGTCCCACAATGGCAGAATTGAGTTTGCCGTCGACGATAATCGTCTGTGCAACTTTTTCCTTCTCCTTCTTGCTGAGAATATGGGCACCCCGGTATTCCAGCTCTTTTTTAACTTCGTCATAAACGTCCTTATGAACCACAATCGACTGCTCAGAAGCGCAAATCATACCGTTGTCAAAGGTCTTACTCATCAAAACCGAACTGACAGCCGTTTTAATATCAGCCGTTTCGTCGATAATTGCCGGCGTATTGCCCGCACCAACGCCCAAAGCCGGTTTGCCGGAACTGTATGCCGCTTTAACCATCCCCGGACCGCCGGTTGCCAGAATCATCGCAATTCCTTCATGCCCCATCAGATGCTGCGTCAATTCAATCGACGGATTATCAATCCAGCCGATGATGTTATCAGGAGCCCCGGCCTGAACCGCGGCCTGTAACATCAGCTTTGCCGTTTCAATGGTACATTTTTAGCACGCGGATGCGGTGAAAAAATAATGCCGTTTCGGGTTTTCAAAGCTATCAGGCTTTTAAAAATCGTCGTTGAAGTCGGATTCGTCGTCGGAATAACGCCAGCAATAACGCCGACCGGCTCCGCAAGCTTTGTAAATCCGTTCGTTTCGTCGCGCTCAATCACGCCGCAGGTTTTGACGTCGCGGTATTTGTTATAAATTTCTTCCGCGGCAAAGTGGTTCTTTATAACCTTGTCTTCAACAACGCCCATACCGGTCTCTTCTACGGCCATCTTGGCCAGGGGAATGCGTGCATTGTTGGCCGCCAAAGCCATCGCCGTAAATATTTTGTCAACTTGCTCCTGCGTATATGTTGCCAGAACTTCCTGCGCGGTTTTAACCCGGTCAATCACCACATTAAGGTCATCAATGGTATTAACGCCGCCGAAAGCAACGGTACCGCAATCGCAACTGTTTTTTAGTTTTCATGTTGCTTCACTCTCCTCAAAAAACAAAAAAATCCCAAAACTGATTAACTATAGCAGTTAATCACCAAAGATTCGTTAATTTCTCCTCCCCGACATAAAAAAAAGATTGGAAAAACATCCAATCTTTTTCTTACCCGAGAACTCAATCTCATTTCCTGTTTCTTCTAGCCAAACGCTCTTGCCTTTTGGCTTCCCGTATAGCGGCGCGTTTTTTGGCCAACGCGGAAAAACGGGATTCTTTGTTCTGCTGTTCCTCATAACGTTCCCGCGCTTCTTGTTCGCGTTCTTCGGCCCGCTCCAGCGCCTTTTTGCGAAAAACCCTTGTTCTCGTCGTTTTGACGGTCATATTTCTCCTGAGCAATTCGCTCTCTCTCTGCCGCCCGCTCCATCGCTTTTTTCTTAAAACGGCTGCTCGGATTGGCTCGTTCCTCTTCAATGGCGGCCGCCTTTTGTTGACGCTCGTATTCTTTACGCGTCAAAGGCTCCTTTTCCTCGGAAGTTTCTGTTGTCGATTCTGCCTGAGGCTCCGCTCCCTCAGCCTGTTCGGCAGGCGTCTTCCCGGCATCGGTGCCGGCTTCTGTCCCAACCGCCGTTTTTTCTCCCTGTTGCTCGGCAGCCCCTGAAACCTTTTCATTTTCTGAATTTTTCCTGTTCGTCTCTGCCGACGCGTCCCCTTCCTCTGAGTTGTCGCCGGGTACCGCACCCGAAACAGCGTTTTCAGACGAATTGCCTGCAGATTGTTCGACAGAAACCGTCTTTCCCTCCACATTGTCAGAAACCGGTGCCGCAGTTTTTTCCTGTTCCTGAGAAACGGCGGCCGTCGCCGGAGAAACCTGGCCGTCACCTGCGACAGAGACCGCATTCTCCGTTTGTGCTTCGTCCCCTATGACAATCAGTTTTGCCTCCTGAGCCTGTGCGGCCGCCGCCGTCAGACATACCGGCAGCACCAAACGCCACAATGTTTTTTTCATCTTGGCCTCCTTTTCAAAATCATATGGTTCAATCATAAAAAATTTCTCTGAAAAGTAAAGCAAAACACCGAGTTATCAAACCCGGTGTTTATAAAAAGGAATAAATAATTTACTGCTTTGAGTTCATCAGTTTGGCGTGGTCGTCCATAATCTTGCCGTGTTCGGATTTTATCCCGTTCACCTGATTTTGCAAATCCCCGATTTGCTTTTTTTCATATCCTGATGTTCCTGCATAATTTTTTCGTGATCCTGCACAATGACTTTATGGTCATTCATAATCTGCCCTTGTTCGGCTTTAACGGCATTAACCTCGCCTTGCAGCTGCTGAACCGGAGCAGGATTTTGAGCTTCGTCCGCGGCATTGGCATTACGGGAATCACAACCGCACAAGGCAAATGCGGACAGGAGAGCGGCTCCTAATACTCTTTTCATTTTATTCTCCTTTGTTCTTAACACCAAAGTTCTCTGCCTATATATGCATTGACATCCCGCTGTCAATAAGCTAGAACCAAAGATAGTTTGTAAAATGCGGAGATAATTTAATGAACAAAAAAATCGTAGCCGGAGCCATAATCGTAGAAAACGGCCGTATCTTCATCGCCTGTCGCCCTGAAGGAAAAACCCTGGCTCATCATTGGGAGTTCCCGGGAGGAAAACAGGAACCGGGAGAAACGCTGCCCGACTGTCTCCGCAGAGAACTTAAAGAAGAACTTAACATCAACGCCGTTATTGGCGAACCGTTTATGGTTTCAACCTTTGAATACGACTTCGCCGTCATCGAACTGCATACCTTTTTTTGTTACCGTGGAAGTCCCGGAACACATCAAATCCAACGAACATGAGAAAACCGCCTGGGTTCTCCCTTTGCGAATTAAAAAATTACACGTTTGCCCCAGCAGACGTTCCAGTCATTGAAAAGCTCGCCGCTCTGAAACTCTGAATTACGCCGCCAGACGCAAAGCCAGATGCGCTTTTTAAGAATTTCCGGACTATACAACAGAGCCGTCTCTTCTTCTTTTGCTCAAATCCGGCTCCAGACCGTGATTTATATAATTTTCAAGCTTAATCTGCGCACTGTCCAAAACTTTCTTGGCAAACTCCGGCGCCGGACCGTTTACCGGCAGCATCATCAAATGCAGCGCATTCATAATACTGTCGCGAACAACCAGCGTAACGCCGTAAACCTCTTCTTTCTTCTGTGACAGCTTGGCATAATACTTGCGAGCCGAGACGATAATCGCCGGTTCGTCAACCTCTTCCGGAATAACGAAAAAATTATGGCTGCGGCACCAGCGGCCGGCACTCTCAAGCGATGTTAACATGGAAATCGGAACAGAAAGCGTCAGCCCGATAGTAATCGGCAGCATCCACCAGAACAGTTCCGGAGCATAAAAATAAACGACCACCATAGTCAAAATACCAAGCGTCATATGCCAAAAATGCCGCTCTAAAGCCAAACGAAACGATGTCGCGCAGTCATCGCGGTTTTGGGTTTTCCAACCGGCATCCCGCCCAGCAAAAATGTCGAACACGAACTTGCTCTGAAACATCATCATAATCGGTGCCATTAATGCGGAAAACACAATCTCAGTCAAAACCGACTTCAATGCCCCCCAGCGTCCGCCGATTTTTTCTTGTCGCGGTTTTGCAGCAAATAAATCATCAGCCCCAAAAACTTGGGAAAAATCAGCATAAACATTGAAATGACAAACAAACTGATTGTACCGATTTTATCAAAAATCGGCCAAGTCGGAAACAATGTCCTGACTTCGGGAAAATACACCGGAGGAAAAAACTCGCGTCCCAAAGCTATCATCAGTCCCACCAATAAAAAGGTCAGCCATATGGGCGAAGACAAATAAGACATAATGCCGATTGTAAAATGAACCCGGGAAACCGGATGCAACCCTTTGGAAACCAAAATCTTCATATGCTGCATATTCCCTTGACACCAACGCCGGTCGCGAATGGCAAAGTCAATCATCGTCGGCGGACATTCCTCATAACTCCCTTTCAGTTCCGGCAGCAGCCATGCCGCCCAACCGCCGCGGCGAATGAGCGCCGCCTCAACAAAGTCGTGGCTCAAAATATGTCCCCCGAACGGAGCTCTTCCCTTCAAAACGGGCAACCCGCAACATTGCATAAACGCCTTTACCCTGATAATGGCGTTATGCCCCCAGTAATTGCTGTCTCCCACCTGCCAATAGGCTAACCCTGCGGCAACGATTGGGCCGTATACTTTTCCAGCAAATTGCTGCATCCGCGCAAACAGGGAATGTTTGTTAACGCACATGGGCGGTGCCTGAATTATGCCGGTATGTTCGTTGGCTTCCATCAACTGCGCCATCTTAACCATGGTGCTGCCGTTAACCAGACTGTCGGCATCCAATACGACCATAAAATCATATTCGGAACCCCACTTGTTGCAAAAATCCTCGATATTACCGCTCTTGCGTGCCGTATTCTGAGCCCGACGCCGATAATACAGGTTAATTTCTTCCGGCATCAGCTTTTTTGCCTCCAGCCAGGTCTTTTTCTTCCTCGACCCATACTTTCGGATTGGTCGTATCGCTTAGGACAAAAAAGTCAAATGCCTTTCCCTGTCCGGTTTTCACCAAATCGTTGCCCATTGCCAGCAAATTTGCAAATACGCCCTGCGAAGATTCATTATACACCGGCATCAGCACCGCAACTTTCGAACCCAGGCGCGTTTCCTCGGGAACCCAGCGAATACCGGGAACCTTGCTCCCTTTGAGCAGTTCGATAAAACCAAACACGCTGGACCAGAAAAACAAAGCAATCCAGGCAAAAGTCAGAATGAACAATGCCACCATCAAAAACTTGGTCAGCCACCAAGAGTCGGTCGGAATAACCGTCATCCATTTCAGCGTGGCTAAAAAAAGTAGAAACAGCCATCAATCCGAAAACTTTAACACGACGGTTTTTGACACGTTGAGGATTAAGATTTATCAGATTTTCTTCGCTCATCAACTTCAATCTTTCTTATGATGCAAAATTTTACCCAACAGCTGCTCCGGCGTTTCAATCACCTGCGGCAGCATTTTCGACATCTGGTAAGGCGGCACGATTTCAATGGCCTTACTGCGCATTTCTTTGATTATCTCGACCGGAACCGTCCGGGCTCCGAACATCTCGGCGCCCCACTTGTCTGCACCGCCGCATTCCATAAAACAGAACTTGAACAAGGCAATCTTTTGCTCTTTGTCAATATTTTTGCCTTTGAAAATCTTTCTGGCAAAACCATAAATCAGATTGTCAAGAGAGCTGGATACATCGTCAGGGTTAAACTCAGGCCCGAGCATTGCACTGATTTGCCCGGTATTGTCTTCCAAGCGCCTGCCCCGAAACCCCAGATTTTCAAGATATGCCCGAACAATATCGTCGAGGCTTTGAATTTTTATGGCAACCATTGGTAACTCCACACTTCGGAAACGGCCCGGCCTTCGTGGCGCAATACAACCCTCATTTCGGAAGTCTTGCCGTTGGGACGAAAGTCCATATAAAGCGTCGGCCCTTTGGTCACGGGATTATACATCAAATGAACCCCCAGCAGCTTGCCTTCCGAAATTGAAACATCCGGAACAATTTCTCCGTTTTCAATCAGTTCTTTGATATCGCTCAAATTCTTCGGAGCCGAGAAATCAATGACAAACTTGCGCTTGTCAGTTTCCAGCATTCCCGAAACGCCGCCGATACCGCTGTAAGTAGCGGTAACTTTTGCCAAATCCCGGGAATGGGAACATCACCCGTCCAGTGCAGGCGATACCGGAAACGATATTCCTTTCCTGCCTCCACCGGCTGTTTGGGTATCCAAAAGCAACCACGTTGTCATGAATTTCCTGCAAAGAAGGTATCTCAATCAGTTGAACGGTTCCCTCACCCCACTGATCCAGCGGCTCAACCCAAACGCTCGGACGCTGCTCATAATAAGCCTCAAAATCCAGATAATGCTCAGGGTTACGATCTCTGCATCAAACCGAACCCTTTGGGATTATTGTCTTCAAAAAGAGCTGATGCGCAGATATTTCGAATTGTCCAACGGCCGCCACAACCATTCGTCATTGCCGTTCCATTGCAACAAACCGTCGCTGTCGTGAACCTCGGGACGATGATCGTCAAATTGATGCTTGTTGTTTTCGCCAAACAAAAACATTGAAGTCAGCGGTGCAACCCCGAGTTTATTAATAGGTTTCCGCGGAAACAAAACGGCCTCGACGTCAATCGTTGTCGACAATCCCGGCTGAATGACAAAACTGTAGGCACCGCTGATGCTGGGGCTGTCTAAAAGCGCATAAACTTTAATTTCTGCGGCGCGACGCTGAGGACGCTCAATCCAAAACTCCTTGAAAACCGGAAACTCCTCTCCTGTCTGCACCGCCGTGTCAATAGCCAGTCCCCGGGCAGACAAACCATACTTCTGCCCCTTGCCCAAAGCTCTGAAGTAACTGGCCCCCAAAAAGGAAATCAGCTCGTCATAATAGCGCGACGTATTCAACGGATAATGCAAACGAAATCCGGCATAATTTAAATCCGTAAATTTGCTGCCGTCCAAATTGTTTTTGCCGTAATTAAAGAAAGCCGGAGAATACTTAATCTCTTGAACCTTGCCGTCCACAATCTCATTCACGGCTACCGACGTATTAAAAATCGCTCCCAAATGAAAAAACTGAATCTCAAACGGCAGCCTTTTATTATACCAAGGACCGTTTTCCCGCACAAAACGAATGTCGCGGTGCTGGTCATAATTGAGGTTTTTCAGTTCTGCCGGCAAAACTTCAAGCGGAGCCTTGTAAGCCTCTTTGGAAAGTTCGCGAGCTTTTTGAATGATAATGTCCTGAGAAAAAACCTCTCCGTCGTTAATCGTTTGCTGCTGAGTTTCCTTTTGCAGATAAAACCTGATTTCCGGCCAATAATAAACCGAAACGCCGCCAGCTGTAACAATCAAAACAATCAATAACCGGGATAAAAAATCTCTTCATACTGTTTTCCTTTAAGTCCGAACTAACAAGCTATAACAAAACAGTTTTAGCGATTTGTCAATCATAATCGCCATTCCCTCCACCTCGCTGAAAAAAGAAGTATGTAAATTTCCGTCTATCCTATGCAATTAATTATTTACTTTATTTGAAATCTTTGTTAAAATAGAAATTAAAGCAAACGGCTTTGGTTTTTATCACGGCAAGGATGACGACTATGAAATATATCAGTTCTTTTATTTCTACTGTAACGGCGATGCTCTTATTCGCCCCTTGTTCATCGGCGGCTCCTGCCGTAAACCCACATTTCACACCAATGTCATTAAAACCTCTGCCGTTTGCTTCCGCTTCCGGCATCAAGGTCGCCGGTATCTATTGGCTCCCCCGATTATCTTGGTAAAAATATCAGCCGCGGTTCTTCCGATGATGTCGGCGGTGGCGATATTGTCAAAGATGATTCCGATTGTATGGAACATTATAATCTTTATGCAACTTGCCCCTCGCCCAAGCTTTCTACCGGTGTGGTTCATCCCGTCGCCGGTATGACCTGCCAAAAAGGATGTATTTGTCCTTCCGAATACAAATATACCTCTTCCAATTGTTCAGGGGAATATCAACCCTCAGGCGGTTCTTGTGACGGTAAGTATAACGCTTGTTCCCCTAAACCCTGCACCTCCGGCGGATATTATGCTGAACAGCAGACCGACCGTATCTGCTCTGCCGTCACTTATGGCGGAAGAACCTGTTATTCCTGTTATCAGCCCCAGTGTTCTGCCGGAGGCTATGAGACCGCAACCAAGAGCGGCTACCTCTGTTCCGCTGTTGCTTATTACGGCAGAACCTGCTACTCCTGCAAAAAATGACACTTGCCCGTCCGGTTACGGCAAATCCTCCTGCGGCAGCACCTATCATCAGACCGGAACGGCCAAGACTGAGGCCGGGTCAACCTGTTATGCCTGTGCCGCGCACAGCTACTCCTGCCCCAGCGGAACACAAGCTTCAAGCTCCGGACTGATAACCCCAGTAACCGTCAGCAAAACCTGTTCCTGCGGTGCCAAGTCCGGTTCCTGCTACAAAGAAGGACATTCTCATTCTTACAGCTGCCCGAGCGGATACTCGGCAACCAATTCCTGGGGCGGTTCAGCCCAGACTGTTTCCAAGACCTGTTCTTGCGGCGCTGCCTCGGGAACCTGTTACAAAGCCCCGGCACACACCCACAGCTACAGTTGTCCCAGCGGGTACAGCATTTCCTGCTCAAACGGATATACCGCTACCAAATCTAAAGTATGTTCCTGCGGCGCAACCTCCGGAACCTGCTATAAGTGCAAATCGACAAGCGGCGGCAAATGTAAAGTAAAAGCAGAATGCGGCGGAATTTCTTACTGTTGTCCATATCCTGTACACACAGTAATCGGCGGAGACTGCTCTGCTTTTGATAAAATTTGCAGTTCACTGTCGTTAATTTGATAAAACAGGAAACCCCGGACGAAACATCCGGGGTTTATTTTGCAATCATATGAAGAAACAATAATAATTGTTACTGAGCAGAAGCAGCGCCGGTGCCGACGTTAATTTCTCTTTTCGGAGCATTTTTATAATCGTCAATGGCATTTTCCACGGCGTCTCCCGTATCCTGCATCATCTGTTTGCTGCCGCTTTCAACCTGGTCGACAACTTCGCCGACGGTTGTCTGCTTGTCAATATTTCCCTCATAAATTCCCCGGCCGACTAAATAAATGACAATAATCAGCACCAGATAAAATAAATATTTCAAAATGTACCCATTTCGCTCTCCTTTGTTTAACGGTTCTGACATTGAAATAGTCTTCTCCTCCGCTCTTTCAAGTTGTTTTCGATAAATTTTATAATTTTTTTCTAATATTGTAGAACACAAAAAAAGCCTTTTTTTTACACCGGCTTTTCTTCTTGTTTTTTTGTAACTATAAAATTGAAGCGTCAGAACTGCCGTCAGCAGCCGGAGCCGCTGAAGACGTCTCTCCGGCAGGCGTTTCCGCCGGCGGAACCAAACTTTGCAGTGTTCCGATAGCTTTTTACGCTTAAGCTTGTTGACAAACTTCATGGAGCGCTGAGCATCCCACTTCTTTTGCCCTCTTCGCGTTGAAAAATCTGCTGATAAACTTCAATCGCCTGGTCAAACTCGGACAGCTTGGTCAAGCAGCTGGCCAGACCGTCGTAAAGTTTGTGATGATAACGATTGCCAATAATCATCTGAGCTTTCTTATAGCACTTCAGCGCATCGTTAAACTTCATCATTTTCTGATAAACGAAACCGATACTGATCCAAGCCTGAATCTCTCTGCTGTCAATATTCAAAATCTTGGTAAAGCATTTAATCGCCGCATTGTTGTCACCCATCAGCTGATAAGTCACGCCCACACCGTTCCATGCTTTAATGTTGTTTTTGTCGGCGGCTAAAACTTTTTGAAAAAAGAGATAGCTCGGTCATATTGTTTGAGCTTCTGCAACGTCACGGCAACGCTTAACAAAGTCTGCGCATGCTTGTTGTCAATTTTCATTGCCTGTTCCAAAACATCCAGCGCTTCCTTGTAGGCAAACATATGCTGCAAAGCAATCGCTTTGCCGTTCAGGGCTTCAAGTGATGTTTTATCAATAGCCACCGCTTCGTTAAAGCAGGTAATCGCGTCTTTGTACAAGCCGCGCATACTCAAGGTGACGCCCTTGTTGTTCAGGACTTCAACCGAGGTGGGATTAAGGTCCAAAGCCTTGTCGAAACATTCGACCGCTTCGGTGTATTTGCTCAGCTTCTGAAAAGCAAAACCTTTAGAGTTCAAGGCTTTCCACGAACCTGGTTGTTCGGCAATTGCTGCATCAAATTGCTCAATGGCTTCTTTTGTACAATCCCTGATCGAGCAGTTCTTGCCCTCTTTTATAAGAACTATTATCGTTAGATTTGACCATATTTTCTCTCTTTTTCAATTATAGTTACAGAATAATTCTTCCGCAAATCTATCATCTTTACATTTTTTTGTCAAGATTCGCGCCTAGAAAATTTTAAAATTATTTGCAATCTCCATATCTGTCCTGAATTCTATCAGCTGACAGCCGAACTTGCGGCAAAAATCTTGCAGGACGGACCGCTTTTCCGCAAAATAATTCCGATAATCGTTGCGATAAACTTTTGCGGCGCTGTCAAAGATAAGCCTCTTTCCGTCATACTCAGCCATATATTCCCCCGCTTTCGGCGGCAATTCCTCCAACACATCAAAAACGTTAATCAGATACAGCCGGGTCTTTTTGGATAATGCGGCCAGTTGCCGACGCAGACTCTCGCTGCCGAGACTGAAATCGCTGATTAAAAAAACCGTCGCTTGATTTTTAGCGCTTTGCTCCAGCAGTTTCAAAGATTTTGCCGCTGCCGGACCGTCATCGCCGCTGCTTTGCGGCTGCCTGATTACTGCTTCGGAAATTTCGGTAATCTTTTTGAAAACGGCCATCAGCTGCGCCCTGTTGTTTTTCGGTTTGAAAAGCCACGAATTAATCCCGTCAAACACCACGCACCCGAAGCGGTCCTTGTTTTCCAGAGACTCCCAGCCCAGCAAAGCCGCCAGCTTTGCCGCCGTAACCGATTTCAGCTCTTTTCTTGTTCCAAAGAGCATCTGTGCCGACAAATCCAGCCAAATGTATATTTCGCGATCTTTCTCTTCCGCATAGAGTTTGGTATAAGGAATGTCTTTGCGCGCCGTTACCCGCCAGTCAATGTCTCGAACGTCGTCACCGAAAGTATAGCCGCGGATTTCTTCCAGCTCCATCCCCCGCCCCTTAAAAGCCGACTTCACCTCTCCGGCCTGGCGCGAAAATGTTTTGCGGCGCCTCAGACCGCGCAGATAAACGGCATAACGGCGCATTCCGACCAGTTCTTCCAAAGTGACGAAAAGACCGTTGCCGCTTTCTCTTTCATGCTTTTTGCCAAACCATTTCGATAATGCTATCATCTTTACCTGCTACAAAAACATTTTCATCGTTTTTTGAGAATCACTTTTCCCACAAACGCAACACCGGCATCATACCGCAATATCCGGGGTCACGGCAGCGGAACCTGCTTTAACAGCTTTCCGATGACCATATCCGTGGTCATTCCCTCTGCCTGGGCTTCAAAAGAAAGAATAATGCGATGACGCAAAATGTCATAAACCACGGCCTGAATGTCGTCCGGCGTTACAAAATCCTTCTCGCTCAGCCAGGCATGAATTTTGGCGCAGCGGTCAAGAGCCAACGTCGCGCGCGGACTGGCGCCGAACATAACGTAACCGGCCATTTTGGCATCATACTTTTCAGGATGCCGCGTTGCCATAATCAACTGAACCAGGTACTCTTCTACAGCCTCGCTCATGTGAACCTTCAGCGCGGCCTTGCGGGCCTCCAAAATGTCTTCCGCATCCAGCGAAGGCACCTCTGCCGCAGGGGCAATCGCCTCTTCGTCCAGCTCTCGGCGAACCAGTCGCAGAATCTTTTTTTCCGCAGCGGCTTCCGGTTGGTCGATTTTAATATACATCAGAAAACGGTCAAGCTGCGCCTCCGGCAAATTATAAGTTCCTTCGTGCTCTATCGGGTTTTGCGTCGCCATCACCATAAACAGCTTGGGCAAAGCGTAACGCTGCCCACCAATGCTCACTTGGCGTTCGGCCATAGCCTCAAGCAGTGCGGACTGCACTTTGGCCGGGGCTCTGTTAATCTCGTCCGCCAAAATCAGATTGGCAAAAACCGGACCTTTTCGAAACTCAAACTTACCTTCCGAAGCGACATAAATTTCACTGCCGGTAATATCCGAAGGCAGCAAGTCCGGCGTAAATTGAATTCGGTTGTATTTGGCCTTTATTGCCGAGGCCAAGGTCTTAATCGCTTTTGTTTTAGCCAAACCCGGCGCTCCCTCGACCAAGGCGTTGCCGTCCGCCAAAAGTGTGATAATCAGCTTGTTGACCAAGTCTTCCTGACCGATAATCTGACTGTCCATAAAAGACTTGAGGGCAATTATTTTATTTCTAATTTCAGCCATTTTCATCCTCTTGTTTTCAGCTAACCGTTAATCCGGTTCAAAAAGTTGTAATATTCGTCCAACACCGCCGATTTCATGGTCTCGTTCCCCATAAAATCAAACAATTCGATTGAGCGTTTATAATGAGCCTTGGCCCGCTCAAAGTCTCCGCGGCTTTTGTCAAACGCTTCCACCCTTGCCAGATACAAAAGCGATTCCGCCTCGGCATAATGGTGGGAAACTTTGCCGTACAAATAAACCGACTTCATCAACGCCTTGCGCGCATTGGCAATGTCGCGAATAATATAACGCAGACAGCCGATAGCGGACAAAGCCGAAGCCTCTCCCAGCAAATCGCCATTTTCACGGTATAAGTCGCGGCAGCGTTCAAAACGTCATGAGCTTCGTCATATTCTTTGTTTTTCATCTGGATACGGGCAATGGCTCTCAGCGTTGACGCCTCTTTAAGACTGATTCCGTCTTCTCTGAACAGCTCTGCCGCTTTTTTATATGCCGCCAAAGCGTCTGCATCACGGTTTTCCATTAAAGCAATATAGGCCTCATGGTCATAAGCGTCGCCCGACAAATCATGATTTCCGATAGCCGCCAAAACTTCCCTGGCCGTTTTCAGATATTGCCGAGCCTTGAGCAAATGCCCGCGCGCGGTTTCCAGTTTGGAAAGCTTGATTAAGGCGTCACCGTAGGTGTTTTGGGCATAATCGGCGTCTCTGACCAGTTCGGTAGCCGAGAGCAGAGCCTTTTCCGCCTCCTGATAATCATCCAGGCTGAGCTCCAACTCGCCCAACCGGGACAACACAAAGGCCTCTCCTTCCAAATCGTCGTTTTGATGATAAAGTCCGGCCGCTTTTTCATAAGCCGTCCGCGCTTCGTCATACCGGCCGGCATGCCAGAAATCATCTCCCTCCTGAAAGACTTTGGAGGCCTCGGTTACAAATTTTCCCTGACTTGTTCGCGGCATCGTAAATTCTCCTTTTCAAGCTCGTAATATTATTATATATATTGCCTAATAGTTAAAAAAACAAGAAGATTAGAGATGGACGATATATTTGATTTGAGTGAACCTGAAACCGCTCCGACTTTTGACAATACCTCGGCTCTGATGCCCAGCTATCCGTGGCTGGATATGCTCAACCCCGAACAAAAAAAGCGGTCAAAACCACCGAAGGCCCTCTGCTGGTTCTGTCCGGCGCCGGCACCGGCAAAACCAAAGTGCTGACAACCCGGTTAGCCTATATTCTGGCGAACCGTAAAGCCAACCCCTGGGAATGCCTGGTCGTAACGTTTACCAACCGTGCCGCCCGGGAAATGAAAGAGCGTGTCGAAAATATGATTGGCGACATCGCAGCTACCGTATGGCTCGGAACCTTCCACAGCATTTGCGTCAAAATTCTGCGCAGCCACGCCGAACTGGTCGGCCTTCAGTCAAATTTCACCATTCTGGGAGAGGATGACCAAAAACGCGTTGTCAAACAGATTCTCGAAGCTAATGCTATCGATTCGCAAAAATACCCGCCTCAGGCAATCCTTGATAAAATCGGTCGCTGGAAGGATAAAGGCCTCAGCGTCGACAAGATTGACGCCGATTACAAGGAAAACATCACAACCCAGGTCTACAAACTTTATCAGACCCGCTTGCTCGAACTCAACTGCGTCGATTTCGGCGACATCATCTTATATGCCTTGAACATCCTGATGTCCAATCCTGATGTTCTGGACAAGTATCAGTCGCGCTTCAAATACATTATGGTCGACGAGTATCAGGATACTAACGTCACCCAGTACCTCCTCATCCGCTTGCTCTGCCAAAAACACCGCAACCTTTGCTGCGTCGGCGACGACGACCAGTCTATTTATTCTTGGCGCGGCGCCGAGATTGAAAATATTTTGCGCTTCAACAAAGACTTTACGGATGCAAAAACCATTCGCCTGGAACGCAACTACCGCTCTACCGCAAACATTCTCGCTGCGGCATCCTGCCTTATCAGTCACAACGAAGGACGCCTCGGCAAAACGTTAAAGGTCGCCGAAAACTCTCCTGCTCAAAAAGCCGACAATGCCAAAATCAAAGTCGTCAGCACTTACAACGGCGAAGAAGAAGCCCAGTTTGTCGTTGATGAAGTTTCATCATTGGTACGCGACGGTTATCAGTATTCCGACATGGCCGTTTTGGTTCGAACCGCGGCCCAAACCCGTGAATTTGAAGAAAAGTTTATTTCAGAAGCCATCCCTTATCAGGTTATCGGCGGCCTCAAATTCTATGAACGGGCCGAAATCCGCGACGCATTGGCTTATTTCAGGGTGGTCTTGCAGCCTCACGACGACTTGGCGTTAGAACGCATTATCAATAAACCCGCCCGCGGCATCGGTGCCAAATCGGTAGAAAAGTTTCAGGCTGAAGCTCGGACGCACCGTATATCATTATATATAGCGATTGAAAAACTTTTGGCTGAAGGCGGCGTCTCCGGCAAAGCCAAAAGCGCTCTGAGCGATTTAATGGAAAAATTCGCCGAATGGCGGCGCGCCATGAATGCCGTCACGCCGGACGAATTGGCCGAACAAATCTTGGAAGACAGCGGTTACATCGATATGCTCAAGATGGACAAATCGGTCGAAGCACCCGGACGGCTTGAAAACCTGAAAAAGAACTCGTTAACGTAATGAGCGATACCGAAAAATACCCCACCCTCGCAGACTTTATGGAGCACGTCAGTCTGGTCATGGACAAAGACGATATGACCAACGACAACAAAGTTATGCTTATTACTCTGCACTCTGCCAAAGGTCTGAGTTTGACGTTGTTTTTCTTCCCGGCTGGGAAGAAGGTCTGTTTCCGCACCAGCGCAGTATGGACGAAGGTGGTTCCGAGGCCTTGGAAGAAGAACGCCGGCTGGCTTATGTTGCCATCACGCGCGCCCGCCAAAAACTTTACATCTCCATGGCGCATAACCGCAGAGTTTACGGACAGTGGCAAAACAATCTTCCGTCACGGTTCATCAACGAACTTCCGCCGGCAAACATTGAAATCTGCAATAAATGCACTAACTTCTATAGCGGGGATTATGGTAGCAGTGCGTATAACAAAAACACCTATAGCAACAGCTATAATAACCGTAAGTTTGGCAGTTGGAACAACCATTCGAAAAGCGAGGTAACTTACGATGATGACACTCGTTATAGCTACGTCCGTAGCAATGATAGTTATCGGTCTGTTCATGCAGGTATAATCGGCACCAAGGTACACCATGACACGTTCGGCTACGGCAAAAGTTGTCGCTGCCGAAGGAAACAAGCTTGAAGTATATTTTGATGATTACGGCCGCAAGAAGCTAATGGCTTCCTATGTCACAAAAAATCGACTGAATAAGCATTGTTGCAGGTGTTATACCTACGCTTTTATAATTTTTTTTGATTTTTTTACGCTTTATTTATCGTAAAAGTTCGGCTAGAATACAATCAAATTAATACAAGCGGAGAAAAAAGATGACAGCTGTGTTTATCGCCACTTGCACCACTATGGTTTTAATTGCATTTTTGATTGCAATCTAAAAAGTTAAACAACACAATACATTCCAGAATGCTGCGCGTTTGCGCGGCATTTTTTATATATATTTGTCCACGCCGCACAAATAACTATTTACTCTCTTTTTGTTTTTTGTTATAATGAAAATCGAACCTGTGGGTTCCGGTATTAATTATTTAACAAAGGACGGTGTGACATGAAGTATTTCAAATTTGTTTGTTATTCTCTGTTATTGATGTTGTTATTCAATACCAGTTCTCTTTATGCCGCGCCGCCCCTGACAGACCACACAACACACACACCACTGTCGTTAATGCCGGAACCCCTCTCCGGGTCTCGCGACACGCTCAAACTTGCCGCAACCTGGTGGCTCCCAGACTGGCAGAATAATCAAAACTCCCGCGGTTCTACTGACGACGGCGGCGGAGATATTGTCAAAGACGATTCTGATTGTATGAAACATTACAATCTTTATGCTATTTGCCCTTCGCCAAAGTTATCTACCGGCGTGGTTCATCCCGTCGCCGGAATGACCTGTCAGAAGTCTTGTTATTGCCCTTCGGAATATAAATACACTTCTTCTAACTGTTCCGGAAACTATACCGTTTCCGGCGGTTCTTTGTGACGGAAAGTATAATGATTGTGTATGCAAATCCGAGTTCAAACATAATTCTTCCAACTGTTCGGGAGAATATGAAGTATCGGGAACTTCCTGCGACGGTAACTACAACGGCTGTACCATTCGTCCCGAATGTACCGTCTCGTCTAAAGACTGTACTTACGGCTGTGCCGGATACAACTCCTGTGACCGGTGTACCTCCTGCAAGTCCAATCCCGACTGTGACGTTTCCGACAAGTCCTGCACCTATGGCTGCGCTTCTTACAACAGCTGTTCAAAGTGCACGTCTTGCAAAGGTAATCCAGACTGCGACGTTACCTCAAAATCCTGCACCTACGGATGTGCATCGACCAACTCCTGCGGTATCTGTACCTCTTGTTCGGGCAATCCGGATTGCGATGTAAGTTCACTGTCTTGTTCTAATGGATGCCTGACTTATAACTCTTGCTCTAAATGCACCGAGTGCAAGTCTGAACCTGCTTGTTCAGATACTTGTCCAAGTTATACAAAATCGTCATCGTCTTCTTGTTTGTACGGTTACGACAGTTGTTATGATACTTGTTACGGAAGAACCTGGTACAAATGCAATGATGCACCGTCCGACCCTTGTTCCGGCGTTTCCTGCGGCTCTAACGCCTATTGTTCCGGTGGTTCTTGTTACTGCAACTCCGGGTATACAGGTAATGCAAATTCCGGATGTACTAAGGTGGATACCTGTGTCAGCGGCGGAAACAGCTCTTGCTCTGGACAAACATCAAGCTGCTCTTCTTCTCAGGTACAGACCGCTTCTTGTAAAGACTGCTCTGGTACAATGCACTATACTTGCCGCGCTAAAACTTGTGCTGAACAAGGCAAAAAAAAGACTGCAACGGTTCATGCATCAGCACTTCCGAATGCTGCGGTGGATGCCAGAGCGGTTACTCCTGTAAAAATGGAAGCTGTGAAAAAAAGACCACACTCACAGCTACAGCTGTCCCAGCGGATACTCTGCTTCGACCTGCTCATCTAATTACATCCAAACCGGAACAACAGCTAAAGTCTGCTCTTGCGGTGCAACTTCGGGAACCTGCTATAAGTGTAAAAATCCCTGTGACAATTATAGCTGTCCGGCTAATGCCAGTTGTACATCTCCGGGCGGAAAACCTCAATGCGCCTGCAGTTCCGGTTATAATCCTCAACCTTCAGGCGGTGTATGCACCTGTAGGACTGATCCTACTTATTTCCGCTGTAACGGTGGCTCTATTGTCCTAAATGAAGATCTCGACTCATGGGCTTGGAGCTGTTATCGGGGCTACAGGGTGATTATGGCCAGCCCTTGCGCCAAATGCGTTGTCTGCAACTAATATGGATAGGCTCAAAACCCCGGGACTTAACATCCCGGGGTTTTTGATTTATTTTCGCTTCAACCATTCTTTGAAAATAATTTTCCGAGGCCACCATTTTCCTACGTCAAGTTTATAATTAATATAAGACTGACCGAATTTATTGGCAAGTTTATATTCTTCGACATGGGTAATGTAATAAGACATAACCTCAATCACCACCAATGCCCAAATAAAAATATACCACGATCCGAAATAAAGAGCTTCTCCCGCCAAAATGGCACCGGTGCCGAGAGCCATGGGATTTCTCACAAAACGATACGGACCTTCCGTAACCAGTTTACGAGAATTCAGACGAAAATTTTTAACCTCGGCCTCTCCCTCTCTCATCAAGGAAAAATAAGCCCACAAACAAAAGATAACGCCGCCCCACAATAAAACAAAGGCTGCCCCGTATCGCCACCAGGAAAATCCGGCTAAAGGCCATTGGCGATATTCCAGCCACAATAAAATCAAAGGCATATAGATAAGTACCGTTGCCGGCAGACTGATAAAAAACTCCAGAAATTTTTTCTCACGCTTTTCTCCTAAACAGCATATATCCGTTTTTATAATATTTATGACGTCTTGCCGCCATTTAAACATTTTGCCGAAACAATTTTACAATTTACTTTTTGCCTCGGCCTTTGCTAACATCTGTTGCAAATCAAGGAGAAAAAGAATGGAAAATACCATTAAAGTAGGCGTCGGCTTATACATCGTCAACGAAAAACGGCAACTTCTGCTTGGCTTGCGCAAAAGCGCTCACGGCTGCGGAACCTGGTGTCCTCCCGGCGGGCATATGGAATTCGGAGAAAGCAATGCACAAGCGGCTGTACGCGAGGCCAAAGAGGAAACCGGACTGGATATCGTACCCGACAGCGTCACGCTTGCAGGCGTCACCAACGACTACTTCAAAGAAAGCAACAAACACTATATAACCCTGAACCTGACCACAACAAAATTCAGCGGCACGCCCCGATGTATGGAACCGGACAAATGTGCCGAATGGAAATGGTTTGACCTTGATAATCTGCCGAAAAACCTGTTTTTAAGCACCCAAAATTTTTTCAAAGAACACAAATTATAAAAACTTAAAAATATTTATTGACAAAGGCATTCAGAAATATTATTAAATACGTGAATTTGATGGCGGGGTAGCTCAGTCGGTAGAGCGGAGGAATCATAATCCTTGTGTCGTGGGTTCGAATCCCTCCCTCGCTACCATAAAAAATCAAGCCATCGAATAGATGGCTTTTTTTGTGGTAATTAGCGCACGGTGGATTCGAAGCCACAAGATGTGGGTTTGACTACAAGGCAAAGGCGAATGGAAATGCGCCGCTCAGCTCTGCTGATTGCCGTAGTGAACGAAGCTTTGCGAAGTAATCCCTCCCTCGCTACCAAAAAATCAAGCCATCGAATAGATGGCTTTTTTTGTGATAATCGCACAGCAGAAATTAAATGAAAAAATACCTTATTTTACTGGTTTTCCTCACATTGCTTTCCTGCTGCCGGACAAAAACCGAAGAGATTGACCTTTCCTCTTATTTTGCAGGCCTTAACGGTACCGCCGTTTTCTATAATGCCAATACCGGACAATCTAAAATATACAATAAGGCATTGAGCTACAAACAATCTTCGCCCTGTTCCACATTCAAAATCATGTCCTCGTACATCGGCCTTTCCGAACACAAAATATCAATGCAGGACTCTCTGCGCAAATGGAACCGCAAAACTTACTGGAATCCCCAATGGAACCGGGACATCACCTTTCCGCAGGCCTTTCAGGCATCCTGCGTTTGGTATTACCGCCGTCTTATTAACGAAGTCGGCGAAAAGCGCACCAAACATTATCTGCAAAAATTCAACTACGGCAATATGGATACCTCCGACTGGAAAGGTTTGCTTAACAGCAATACGAACATACCGGAACTGCGCGGCTTCTGGCTGGAATCCTCCCTGAAGATTTCACCGGTTGAACAAACGCGGGTACTGGCAGAAATCTTTAAGAAAAACTCCCCTGCCGCCGCCGATCTCCAGAACGTTATGAAAATACAGGATTCCCCTGTTAAAATTTATGGTAAAACCGGAATGGGCGTCAAAAACGACAAGGTTGTCGATGCATGGTTTGTCGGCTTTTATGAAACTGCCGACAACAAAATATTTTTTGCCGTGCGCCTGGATGACAATGACAACAACGCTGCTCCCGGTTACCGAACCCGAGCCAGCCAAATTGCCAGACAAATCACCGTCGAAATAATAAACCGTGAAAAGATTTTTTAACTGCTGCCGCTGTAAAACGAAATTAATCTGTTTATTTAATTAAAAAAAACACTATTATAAAAAACGGCTCGAATTTATAGCAAAGGAAACAAAAGTATGATTAAGATTATTCTATACATTTTGCTGGCAATCATTCTCATCGCCTTGGCCGCAGCCGGCATACACCATTACCGTGTTGCCCTGAAAAACGCCAGAACTATGTCTGCATACGAAAAAAAGAAAAAATAACCTATAACAACAACCTTGGCAAAGTTTTGGTCGTTTATTACTCGCTGAGCGGACATACCAAAGAAATCGCCGACAAAATAAAAGAACTCACCAATGCCGACATCTATGAAATCCAAACCGCAGAAAAAATAAACACAACACCGTGGTTCTACCTCACATTGCGCAACCAGATAAAAAAAGGGGAATACCCGCAGTTAAAAGAACCTCTCCCCGCCTTAGAGCAGTATGACGTCGTTTTCGTCGGCGGTCCCGTTTGGTGGTATACTTTGGCAACACCGCTTTCCTCTTACCTCAAACAAACTGATTTTCTGGGCAAAAAGTCGTTCCGTTCTCAACGCAGGGAAGCAATGCCGGCAGCTTTTTAAGCGACTTTGCCGCTCAGGCCAAAATGCAAAAATTCAAATTGCGGCCGAGTTCAACAACCTGCCGGAAAAATACAATCAAGCCGTAGATAACAAAATCGCCTTATGGCTCAATTCGCTGTAAAAAAAAGGCCTTTTCTCAAAGGCCTTTTTTTAGAATTCGTTTTTATCGCTCAAAGATTCATAACGTTTGTGAATACATTGAATGGCCGTTTTATGAACGCCGTTGGTAATGTTGTAAATCACAAAACGCCCTTCTCTGCGGCAAACCACGAAGCCGTCGTCACGCAGCCGCTTCAGATACTGCGAAACTTTCAGCTGTTCACACGCCACGCCGCAAACAATCTCCGAAACGTTGCTCTCACCCTTAAGCGTCAAATATTCCAAAATGCGCATCTTATCGTAATTTGCAAACAACTTAATCTGATTCGCAACCATTTTGGTATAATCCCGCGGCAAAATCGCTTTGTAATCATCCTGCAAAAAATAAAAGCTGTCCGTCATATAGCCGAAAAGCTTACGAATACAAACAAAGATGCTGGCCGGATACTCTTCGCGGATATTATAATAAATAAAAAGCCCCCGGCGTTCGGTTTTCACCAGATTGGCATCACGAAGTTTCTTCAGGCTCTGCGAAACAATAGCCTGCTCTTCACCCACGGCTTTGGTAATAGCGGAAACGGAAGACGCCCCGTTGACGTCGATAAACTCCAATATCCGCAAACGCAGGGGATGCGCTATGTAGCTTATCCCCTTTACGGCTTTTTTTCATCACTTCGTCGGGCAGTTGTTCGCTCATCGCGCGCCTCCGTTATTCCTTGACGAACGGACGCACATACATATCGAACTTGCGTTCGTTCTGCGGAGCCCATCCCATCAGGTGTTTGCGTCCCATGCAAAACAGCGGCGTCCCGATGCGGTCGCCCAAATTAAACTTGCGTGCGCATTTTACCATCAGGTTAAAGCCTCCCGGATTCCCACGTTCACCATTGTCATTTTCAAATCCGGATATTTTTTGTTGATGTATTCAAGAGCGTCGTGGCAATGCGGACAACCGTTGGAGTAAAAGAAATACAGCTTGTCCGGATTGATTTCTTCGTCTGCTTTGGTTCCGGTATCGCAGCCGCTGACCAAAAAATGTTAACACTGCCAGCAAAAATGCATATTTTTTCATCTTTTTTCTCCTTATTCGATACAACAGTCTACGGCTTTGCGGACAAATGCCTTCATCTTAGACAGAGTGCCGCTTTTTTTCGTTCTTCGGCGATTCGGAAACCGCTGAGGCCTTTTCAATCTTGTCGGAGAGCTGCTTAACCTCCGCAGACTTGTCCTCCAGCCACTTAACGTCGTCAACGTTAGCATATTCATATTAAGCCCCCAAAACAAACAATAAAGCTCGTACGCCTGATTAAACAGTTTATAGGCTTCTTCCGTATTATGCAAGCTTTGTTGTTTGGTACCCACTTCCATCAATCGCATTGAAGAAGCCAGCAAATGTTTGGAAATACACCAAACTTCCCCTTCATACGAAGGAATAATTTTTTGCATCAGGGTCTTGCGCAGCTCTCTGACCTCTTCAATCAAATCATAAAAAGAGTTTTTATTGGTTTTGGCTCCCGAAAAAACCAGATGTTCCTCAATGCTGATAAGATTCATAATCGCTATCGTCAAATCCTGATCCGATGACAAATCTTTGGGATTTAGCTTTTTTGAAGAATCAATCCGTTCCACGAATTCTTTTACGTTATCAATTTTTTTCATAATTATCCTCCTCGATTTTTATAATTGTAAATAGTTCAGAAGCAAGCTGCCGACGACCAGCATCGCCAACGGCAAAACCACTTTTTCAAACGGAAAATGCGCATGGTTGTTGTTGCGTGCCTTCATCCGGGCATATAGCTTCTGCGAACA